>Ga0307441_1000103_pt1 | contig 35433 bp, 35 predicted proteins | sample SalMarWE160420MG_FD_202149 | JGI IMG/M metagenome (GOLD analysis project Ga0307441, IMG submission 202149) | Salt marsh sediment microbial communities from the Plum Island Ecosystem LTER, Massachusetts, United States - WE1604-20 | ecosystem: Environmental > Aquatic > Marine > Intertidal zone >... | reverse complement strand
GACTTTGCATGATTTTTTCCTAGCCATTTTCCAAAATCTTCCTTGTTTTTAAAGGATCGTTGTTCCATAATTTTATGCTTCCACTTTATTCCTTCTCTTTGAAGCTATGGCTTTTTTATTAAAATCAAGTGTGAGATTTACCCAATAATCAAACTGCGATTTTGTTTTCATGGCATTGTCTTTCACATAAACATAACCTTTGTACTCGCGTCCCTTCATTATAACAGGCCGGCAGCCTTTCTTTTTAACTACTTCATCATATTTGGCAGGATCAATTCTAAACATTAATTCATCGTCACCGGCGCTGATGCACATTTTATCATTCACCATAAAAGCCACACCGCGAAACATTCTTTTCTCTTCAACTTTCGGCAGATGAGTAAGTGCTTCTCTAACACGGTTTGTTAATTTTTCATTATATGCCATAGTTTTAGTTTAACTTTTTTGTAAACTGTTCAAATGAAAGAGTATCAAAAAATATAGTTAACGAATCAAGCTTACCGTCTTTTACTTTCCAAATTTCGGCAACATCGCCATTTATTTTTTTGCCGTTAGGAAAAACATAATCATAATTTCCTATTACACAGGCCTCGTTACCTTCAACAATCATTTCTTTTACGCGCATAGATGTGAACAGTTTGGAAAATCTTTTTATAACTTCAATGTACGCTTGTTTGCCGATAGTTGGAGTTGTGTTTGTCATATCGCCGCCGATAAATTTGAAATCATCAGAAAGAACAGAATCCCAATCTTTCTTTTCAGCAAAGCCTTTATAATAAAGATTTAGAAGTTCTTTTGTATTTAAAGTATTTTCCATCTTGTGTCCTTAGTTTATTTTGCGTAATTGAAAAGTCAGAAGAAAAGTATTTTAATTACATTTCATTTTATATAAGTTAAATCCTAAAAACAATCTCTGTTTTTTATTTGGCAAAATTATTTGTCGCATTTCACCCCTTTAATTGCCGTATTTATACCTTTTGAATTCTAAATCTTGCACTTATCTTTGCCGTGCGGACATCATAAATGATATACTAAGAAGTTTAAGTAAAAATTAGAGGATGTTAAAAGTGAAATATCAAAATTATAAAGATATTTTCTATTTAACCGAATAAACTGAAATTGTTTTTATAAACAAGTATGTCAACATCAAATAAAATATTAGTAAAAAAGGTTTTGGAGATGTTTGCGAATAACAGTCATGATAAATATTTAAAGTATCTTGATGAAAATATAAGGTGGAACATAATCGGAATGCCTGTTATAAGCGGTAGATTTGAATTTCTGAAAGCTGTTAAATCTCTTGAACTTGAAAATTTTATTTCATCTAAAATTAAAAATATTATTTCCGAAGGAGAATACGTAGTAGTAGAAAGCACCAGTAATAAAGAAAATACAAAAAAATCTATACCGGCATATTGTGATATCTACCGGTTAAAAAATGGAAAGATATATGAGGTAACATCCTATATTGTTGATACTTCATCTTCAAGCGAATGCTAAAGTTGAAAAATATTTAAATGAATTTTTAAGATAAGGAAAGGCGTAAAACTATGTTAAAAGGATCAAAAGCGTTTACAAGTTTTTCTGTGAATGATATTAATAAAGCAAAGGATTTTTACGGCAAAACTCTTGGTTTGGATGTTGAGGAAGTAAAGGAAATGAAAGGTTTGCTGAATCTTAATTTTGCAGACGGAAGTAAAATTATGATTTATCATAGACCGAACCATACACCTGCCGCTTATACTGTTTTGAATTTTCCCGTCGATAATATTGATAAAGCGGTTGATGAATTGACAAGCAAGAGAATCAAGCTGGAAAAATATAAAGAAATGGATCAAGACGAGAAGGGAATTTTGAGAGGGAAATCGATAAATAAAGGACCTAACATTGCCTGGTTTACTGATCCTTCAGGGAATATTATATCGGTAATTGAAAAATAATAATTAATAATTTACAGGGAATTGTTATGCAAAAGATAACACCATTTCTGTGGTACGATAAACAGGCTGAAGATGCAGCTAAGTTTTATACTTCAGTTTTTAAGAAATCAAAAATTGGTAGCACAACCAAATACAGTGAGGCAGCTGCAAATGCAGCCGGAATGAAACCGGGTTCAGTAATGACAGCCTCATTTGAAATTGATGGTTATAGTTTTACTGCCATAAATGGAGGACCTGTGTTTAAGATAAATCCTTCAATCTCATTTTTTTATTATTCTAAAGAAGAAAAAGAAATTGATAATCTCTGGAAAAAGCTTTCAGACGGCGGAAAATCCTTGATGGAATTAAACAAATACGACTGGAGTAAAAAGTACGGATGGGTAGAAGATAAATTCGGATTATCCTGGCAGCTTATGCTGGTTGAAAATGATATTGAACAAAAAATAATTCCTTCATTATTATTTACCGGAAAAGTTTTTGGAAGAGCAAATGAAGCCATAAATTATTATACATCAATTTTCAAGAATGCTAAAGTAGGTAATTTGTACAAATATGGTACTGAAGCTTTGCCTGATAATCCGGAAGCTTTAATGTATGCAGATTTCACACTTGAAGGGAAAAAGTTCTCCTCTATGGATGGTGCCGGTGAACATGATTTTCAATTCAACGAAGCAATTTCATTCGTTGTAAATTGTGAGGATCAGAAAGAGCTAGATCATTTCTGGGATAATCTTTCCGAAGGGGGAGATCCAAAAGCGCAAATGTGCGGATGGCTTAAAGATAAGTTCGGAGTTTCATGGCAGATTGTTCCTAGTACACTTCCAAAACTTTTAAGCGACGGTAAAAAAAGTCAGCAGGTAATGGAACAAGTCCTGCAGATGAAAAAATTGGATATAGCAAAACTTGAAAAAGCTTATAACAGTTGATAATACGCAATCATACATTCCGTACGATTTTATAAGTTATTATATAAATGAATGCATGAAACAATAAAAAGATTGCTATTATGAGAATCCAAGAACAAATCAAAAAGTATATTTCAGACCAGCCTGAACCAAAACGCAGCGACATGCAAGCGTTGCACCGCATCATTCTGCAACTAATGCCAAAAAGTAAATTATGGTTCTTAGACGGTAAAGACGACAAAGGTAAAACTGTTTCTAATCCAAGTATAGGATACGGACTTCACATAATAAAATATGCTGATGGAAAAACCAGAGAGTTTTATCAAATTGGCATCAGCGCTAATACAACCGGAATATCTGTCTATATACTTGGTATTAAAGATAAAAAATACTTAGCCCGGGCATATGGAAAAACCCTCGGCAAGGCGAGCGTGAGCGGGTACTGCATTAAGTTCAGAACTCTGAAAGATATAAACATTGATATTATTGAAGCGGCAATACGATTTGGGATTGAGGCATCCCATTAACTAAACAGCACAAAAACAAAAAGGAGAATAAATCATTATGAGAAAAATAATCGTTATATCTATGATTACATTAGATGGAGTAATGCAAGCAGTTGGTAATCCTGCGGAAGATACATCAGGTGGTTTCAAATATGGTGGTTGGAGCGCACCATATGGCGATAAAGTTATTGGTGAGGAAATGCAAAAACTGATGCAACCTGCAAATTATCTTTTGGGTAGAAAAACATTTGAGATTTTTACTTCCTTCTGGCCCCAAAATGCAGAAATGTGGCCCGGTATCAACAATGGCACAAAATACGTCCTGTCCAAGACCATGAAAAAGGCAGACTGGAAAAACACCGTATTTATCGAAAGTTTGGAAGATGTCAAAAAGCTCAAGAATTCAGAAGGTTCCGACATTCAAGTTTGGGGTAGTGGCAGGCTTATCCAACTGCTACTCAAGAATGATTTAGTAGACGAACTTCGACTCCAAATTTATCCTTTAACTCTTGGCACAGGAAAAAAGTTGTTTGACGATGGCACGATGCCGGCAGCCTTTACTTTAACAGAAAGTTTGCCTACGCCAAGTGGAGTAATTATTGCCAATTACAAGCGAGCCGGAAAAGTCAATACGGGTACTGTAGGAGCTTAAGACCGCTAAATAGCTAATAAATATGCAGGTAATTCCTTAGTAATAAGCCAAGTATCAGCTTAAGGATATTCAGATAAATGAAGTTTCGGAACAATATCGAAATAGATTAATTCTGCAGAGATTTAGACAATATATAATGAAGTAATGAACGATAAGGCTTTTAAAGCCAATTTTGAAGAAGCTTTTTAAGGAATAAATTATCATAGGAGGTTAAATAAAATTATGGCATTTATTAATCCACACATTAACTTTAACGGAAATGCCGAAGAAGCATTCAATTTTTACAAATCAGTATTTGGCGTAGAGTTCGCAAAAGTTATTCGTTTCAAAGACATTGCAAGCCCCGAACTCCCTATAGAAAAAAAAGAAGAAAATAAAATCATGCACATTGCTTTGCCCATAAATAAAAATAATATGCTGATGGCAAATGATGTTCCGGAAAGCATAGGACGAACAAATGAAAATGAGAACAGGTCTAAGATATTTATCAGTACAGAAAGTCGTGAAGAAGCCGACAAATTATTTAGCGGACTTTCAGCAGGCGGAAATATTGAAGCTCCTATTGGCGACAGTCCCTGGGGTTCATATTTTGGAATGTTTAGAGATAAATACGGTATTGAATGGATTGTGGATTTTGATCCAAATTATAACAGGCAACAATAAATTACAAAAAACATCGAGCACCTAACATAAGGCTGAGAATAACCGAACTGACGAAAGTAATAGAACCTTTGTACTCCAATCATCATTTGTGCATAATTTCGGCTGACGGTTTTCAAATGTCCTTCCTTCGCCAGGCGTGGACTGTTTTCAGATAGAAAATAAAATAAATTCTAAAAAGCAATTTAACAATGAGACAATTGAAAGGAACATTCAAAATTGAAACTCGATATTTACGTCAACTACAAAGGAAATTGCAGAGAGGCATTTAAATTTTATGAGAAGCATCTCGGCGGCAAAATTTTAATGATGTCAACTTTCAAAGATATGCCGGATTCATCGAACATTCCGGAAGAAAGGAAAAATGATATTCTTCACGCGAGAATAGAAATAGGAGACTCGGTATTAATGGGAGCTGACATTCCTCACGCCGAACCCATGCGGAGCGCTTATCTAAGTCTAAGCGTCGATAGCGACGAGGAAGCGGAAAGGATTTATGGCCTGCTTTCCGAAGACGGCGAGATTTTTATGAAGATGGAATCAACTTTTTATGCGTCAAGATTTGCGATGCTTCGCGATAAGTTCGGTACGAACTGGATGCTGCTTTGTGAAAAGTAAAAATATAAAGGAATATAGATAAATTATTATAATCATTTAGATAGATTACAAATTGTTCATCATGTTCATTGGTTGTAATCTTAATCTTACTCTTAATCGATTGAAAGTAGAATAAGATTAGGAACAAGAGCAGGATTAAGATCAAGAGTAAGATTAAGAATTACTTTAGAAGGGAAGCTGCTAATGAGAAAGATTATTGTTGCTGAGTTTATTACACTAGATGGAGTAATCCAGGCACCAGGCGGGAAGGAAGAAGATACCGACGGCGGCTTTGTGCACGGCGGCTGGACGTGGCCCAATTGGCATGATGACATCGGCAAACATTTCTTTCAGATGATGGAAAATGCGGATGCGCTATTGCTTGGACGAAAAACCTGGCAAATCCATGGAGCTGCCTTTGAGCCAATGCCTGATAGTGATCCGTTCGGTGCTGCAATGAATAAAATCCGTAAATATGTTGTTTCCGCTACATTGAAATCAGTTGATGCTTGGCGTAACTCAACTCTGATTAATGAAAATGTTATAGAAGAACTGCAGCACTTAAAACAGCAGAAGGGTAAGGATATTCTTATTGACGGCAGCAGTGTTTTAATTCATACACTGGTGGAAAACAATTTGGTGGATGAATATGCTTTGCACGTTTATCCTCTTATCCTGGGAAGCGGAAAGAGACTTTTTCCGGAAGGTAAATACATCAAATTGAAACTCGTCGAATCTGAGGCGCTGCCGACAGGTGTTATATTTCAACGATACCAGCCGGAACATAACCCGAAAACCAAGTAAAAAAAATGAAATCTATTTTTAATGAAAAGGTAAGAGCTGAATTCATCCATAGAATTACAGAACTAAATAAAGATTTGAAACCAAACTGGGGTAAGATGGAGGTTGGGCAAATGATAAAACACTGTATATTATTTAACGAAATGGCGATAGGAAGAATAACTTCAAAACGAACGTTTTCCGGATTTATTTTCGGGAAACTGGCATTAAGAAAACTTATAAAGGACGAAAAACCGGTGCCTAATAACATGCCTACGATACCATTCTTAATTATAAAAGATCATACGGAAGAGATAGAATCCGGCAAACGAAAATGGATTGCTCAAATAAATGAATTCGGACAGCTTGACAACTATACAATAATACATCCTTTTTTCGGCGAAATGAATAAAAATCAAATAGGTGCTTTAACTTATAAACATACGGATCATCATTTAAGACAATTCAATGTTTGAATTTCTATAATTAAAAGTTGAAGGAGATCAAGAATGCAAAAATTACGCGTAGCTAATTTTTCAATTTCAATAGATGGATTCGGCGCCGGACCTAATCAGGATATTAATAATCCGCTGGGGGTCGGAGGTACGAGCCTTCATCAATGGTTTTATCCGACGGATGTATTTCAAAAAATGCACGACGGGAAACCGGGAAAAACAGGTAAGGATAATGATTATGCGGCAAGAGGGTTTGAAAATGTCGGCGCCTGGATAATGGGCAGAAACATGTTCGGACCAATTCGGGGAAATTGGCCTGACGAAAACTGGAAGGGATGGTGGGACGAAAATCCGCCGTATCATTGTCCTGTTTACGTACTTACAAACCACGCAAGAAAATCGATAAATATGGAAGGAGGGACAATATTTCATTTTGTAACCGATGGAATTGAAGCGGCGCTTGAACGTGCAAAAAAATCGGCAAACGGTAAAGATGTTCTTGTAGGCGGCGGTGTCAGCACCATCCGACAATATTTAACGGCAAGACTAATTAATGAAATGCATATTGCGGTATCACCAATCATTTTAGGTTCAGGAGAAGGACTCTTCGACCAAATTGATTTAATTGAATTAGGATATAAGTGCGTTGAAAATACACAAACCGAAAAAGCCATGCATATTATACTTGTTAAAGGTTAGTAACATGATTAAAAAAAATTTAAATAATAAGGAGTAATAAAATGTCAAAAATGAATCCGGTTGTACATTTCGAAATGCCTGCAGAAAATAAAAAACGTATGGCAGAATTTTATACAAACGTATTCGGCTGGAAAACCCAGCAGCTTGGACCTGAAATGAGTAATTATATTGTTGTATCTACCTCTGAAACAGATGAAAAAACTATGCGTCCAAAAGAACCTGGAATGATTAACGGCGGCTTTTACCAAAAAACAGATGACATGGTTTCAAATCATCCCTCAGTTGTTATTGCTGTTGATGATATTAGAGAATCTATGAAAAAAGTTGCAGATGCCGGAGGGAAAGTTTTAGGCGGCGATCCAAATAAACCTGGCGAACCAGGTGATATCCCGGGTGTCGGAATTTATTGTTCAATTATTGATACCGAAGGAAACCGGGTCGGTATGCTGCAGCCAACAGGAACCATGTAATGAGGCATATATTTTGAAATTTCACTTGGCTGGTTCTTTTTCTTTATCTATTTTGAAAAACTAAATAAAGATTAAAGGACTTTAATTTATCGTATTCGGCATAAAAGACAGCAAAAATTTAAGGATAATATTATGAAACTCCGGCTGGGTCGTTATATATATGGATTGGGAGCCGTAGTATTCGGCATTATAACTTTAATCTGGCATCAGATAAGCTCGCTTGGGAATATTTCACATCCCGGTATCCTTGTTTACTTTGCAGGTATTGTTGAACTTATCGGCGGCTTAGCAATACAGTGGCGTAGAACTGTGAAGTTCGGAGCCATGATAATCGGCGCTGTCTTTTTAATATTTACAGTTTACCTAATTCCTCCAATTTTCAAAATGCCTTTAGTTTATTTTCCCTGGGGGAACTTTTTTGAAGAATTTTCTATTGTCCTGGGAGGCGTGTTTGTTTTTGCATCGGCTATTAAAAGTTATCAGGATAAAGCGGCAAAGCTGGAAAAGGCTGCATATAAATGTTACGGGATATGCGTTATTTCTTATTCGTTGTATCAGCTCTTTTATTTAACCTATACGGCGGGCTTGGTTCCGAAATGGATTCCTTTCGGCCAAATGTTCTGGGCGGTATCGACTACAATTGCGTTTGCTATTGCTGCTATTGCGATAATCTCGGGACGTTCGGCTCTTTTAGCATCCAGATTACTTGCTATAATGTTCTTCGGCTTCTGTCTGCTTGTATGGCTGCCGCTATGTATTTCCAAGCCACATGAATTGCAAAATTGGGTAAACAATGCCGTTACTCTTATCGTTGCCGGAACAGCCTGGATTGTGGCCGATTACATCTTCCAAAATAAAAAACAATCAGCTTCAGCCGTTGATTGAGATAGAAAAAGCACTTGTTTACCTGTTAGAAAAACTCTTTAAAGTTCTACTTACAGAATATGTAGATGCAGATTTACTGAAATATTTATTTAATAATCATAGTAAAATAGATAGCAGAATTGCCAGGCAGGTAATAAAATAAGACCAAAAAAATTATTAACTAAGTATTCTTCGGTTAAAGTTTTGCAATCTTTAAAATTGTATTCCAATTTCTAGTTGTTACATTTTTGCCATATTCTTTTTCCATTACGCTCATAGCTTCGGGAGTTTTTGAGATTGATAAATCAAGTACACTGAAGACGGTTCTGTCAAAAGATGATATAATTTTAAATGATTTGTCAGGTGAAATATAGATAATGGAAGATTTATCTTTTAAGATTTCTGAAAGAAAGGTTACATATAATCTTGTTAGAGAAGTAACTTTGATTTCCTTAAAGGGATTTAATTCAATTATTTTTTTAATCTCCTTATGACTTCTTAATAAAACCGGAACAGGAAATCCAAATTCTTTTTCAATTGCAGATATAATTAATTTTTGTAATTGTCTGATGCTGGAATCCGACTCAAAAACAACATTTCCGGATGCCAGAATGGTAGTAACTTTTTTAAGGCCATGCTTTTCCAAAACTTTCTTTAACTTGGACATCGGTATTTTTTTATTACCGCCGACATTAATTCCGCGAAGAAAAGCAGCATATTTTTGCATTCTTTAATTAAGCTTATTGTATATAAATTTTAACTCACATTAAAAATAAAACTAAGAAATATAAAATTATTAAGAAAATTATAATTCAAAGACAATCTTGCCGAATAGCACAAATTATTTATAATTGCTTGTTTAAGTTTTTAACAACTGAAAATACATGACGGAAATTAAATATGGAACCAAGATTTGCGGTGCTTACGTTAGGAGTGGACAATCTGGGAAGGGCTTATAATTTTTATCACGACGGTTTAGGTTTCCCTTCGAAAGGAATTGTCGGAAAAGAATTTGAACACGGCGAAGTAGTTTTCTTTGATATGAAGAACGGAATGACTCTCGCATTATATTCGAGAAAAAATTTAGCCTGGGATGCAGGAATACCTGATTCACCTACTTCCTCTGCAGAGTTTTCAATTGCATACAATACAAAAGATGAAGCCGAAGTTGATTCGGTTTTGGAACTTGCAAAACGCGCTGGTGCAAAAATAACAAAGCCTGCTCAGAAAGCTTTTTGGGGAGGTTACCATGGTTACTTTGAAGATCCGGATGGACACTTGTGGGAAATTTTGTGGAGCCCTCAATTACTTCCAAAAGACTAAATTTTTTTGTAAGATATAATAACTTTAAACATTTTAATCGTACTATTATGGAGTATTGAATGAATTATGTAAATCTTGGAAAATCCGGACTAAAAGTTTCAAGAATTTGCTTGGGCTGCATGAGCTACGGCGATCAATCTCAAAGAAAATGGTTTTTAACTGAAGAACAAAGCCAGCCCTTTTTTAGGAAAGCAATTGAATCCGGAATAAATATTTTTGATACGGCAAATATGTATTCACTTGGAGTAAGTGAAGAAATTGTCGGCAGAGCCATTCCTAAATATACAAAGCGGGATGAAGTAGTTATAGCCTCAAAGGTATATTTTAAAATGCGTGATGATCCGAACGGGAAAGGATTATCGCGTAAAGCAATTATGACTGAAATTGATAACAGCCTAAAAAGATTGAATACTGATTATATAGATTTATATCAAATACATCGCTGGGATTATGAAACACCGATTGAACAAACTTTGGAAGTATTGCATGATATTGTTAAAGCCGGCAAAGTGAGATATATTGGGGCATCAACAATGTTTGCATGGCAGTTTGCAAAATCACTTTACCTCGCAGACTTATTCGGCTGGACGCGTTTTGTTTCAATGCAGCCTTACTATAATCTTTTATACAGAGAAGAAGAAAGAGAAATGCTGCCGCTTTGCCTGGGGGAAGGAATAGGAGTTATTCCGTGGAGCCCGCTGGCAAGAGGCAGACTTACACGGCCTTGGGAAGAGCAAAAGAATACTTTAAGAGCACAAACCGATGCATTCGGTAAAATACTTTACGAAAAGACCGAGGAGGCCGATAAAAAAGTTATTGATGTTGTAACGGAAATAGTAAAAGATAAGGGCGTCTCCCATGCTCAAATTTCTTTAGCATGGCTTCTTTCAAAACCTGTGGTTACCGCTCCAATTATTGGAGCAACAAAATTGAATCATCTTGAAGAAGCAATCGCAGCCGAATCACTTAAACTATCGGATGAAGAAATTCAAAAGCTTGAAGCACCGTATTTACCTCATGCGTTAGCTGGTTATTAATAGAATTAAATAATTCTGTTATATCTAAACTTTTAACTTGAATTGGTGTTATTGCGGACATCAATTTATATGATAAATTAATTGGTCAATTTGTACCGGTTAGAAGAGGACCTTTAGATGAGAAAAATAATCTTTGCAATAAACATAACCATAGACGGTTATGCTGATCATACAGCCGCGATTGCTGACGATGAGTTACATAAGTTCTTTGCAGATTTTTTAGGTGATGTAGGTATAGTTCTAATGGGGCGAAAAACTTATGAGATGATGGCAAGTTACTGGCCTCATGCTAGAGAAGATCCCGAAAGCACTAAAAGTGAGATCGAATTTGCAGATAGATATAACAGTATAGAGAAAGTTGTCTTTTCAAAATCGTTAAATAAAGTAGACTGGAGCAATACAACTTTAAATAAAGGAAACTTGATTAACGAAGTAAAAAAGATGAAAGGGCAGAACGGTAAAAGTATTTCTGCGGGAAGTCTTAGTATTGCCGCTGCTTTAATGGAAGAAGATTTGATTGATGAACATTGGATCCTGGTTCATCCGGTTGTTTTAGGTAATGGTAAGAAATTATTTGAAGGGTTAAATAAGAGTTCCCGTCTAAAATTAGTTGAGACAAAGAATTTTAAATCCGGTGTTGTCTGTTTGCATTATCAAAAAATGTAAGAGAATTTTAAATGATTAAAGCAAAACAAAATTATCAGACAATTGATGCTTACATAAAAACCTTTCCCGAAGACATTCAAGAAGTTCTGCAAACAATAAGGCAGACAATTAAAAAAGCAGCACCTGAATCGGAAGAAGTAATAAGCTATAAAATGCCTGCATTCAAACAAGAAGGCATTCTTGTCTGGTTTGCCGCGTTTAAAAACCATATAGGGTTTTTCCCGAAAGCAAACGCAATTAAAAAATTTGAAAAAGAGTTATTAAAATATGAAACTTCAAAAGGGACAATCAGATTTCCGTTAGACAAAAAAATTCCGCTGGGTTTAATTTCTAAAATCACCAGGTTTAGAATAAAAGAAGCGTCGGGGGAAAAATATACTAAATAAATATTTCCTTTTGAAAGTTAATTTGCGATAATTTATTTTAAAGCTTCAATATGATTGAAGTAAAATATAAAAGGAGAAATGGAAATGAAATATTCCCGGCGTAGGTTTATTAAAACTTTAGGAGCAGGTTCTGCAATATTAATGCTGCCCTCTATTCCAACTTTTTCTAAATCCATGTCTATTGGTAATAAAAAACTCGGTGTTGCTTTGGTTGGTCTTGGAAATTATTCTACACATGAACTTGCCCCTGCATTGCAGGAAACTTCTCTTTGTTATTTAAGCGGCATTGTTACCGGTCATCCGGCAAAGGCAGAAAGATGGAAGCAAGAGTATAATATTCCCGATAAAAATATTTATAATTATGAAAACTTCGATCAAATAGCCGATAATAAATCTATTGATGTTGTTTATGTTGTACTTCCAAATTCTATGCATCACGAATTTACAATCAGAGCAGCAAAAGCCGGAAAGCATGTATTTTGCGAAAAACCTATGGCGCTTTCGGTAAAAGAATGCGAGGAAATGATTGCCGCATGTAAAAAGGCGGGAGTAAGGCTTTTTATCGGTTATCGTCTTCATACGGATCCTTACCATAAGGCGGCAATGAAATTCAGATCGGACGGCAGCAGCGGAATATTATATGTACAATCTGAATTTGGTTTTAAGATCGGCGACCCGACACAATGGCGATTGAAAAAGGCGCTTGCGGGCGGCGGCGTTATGATGGACCTTGGCATTTACGCTATTCAGGCAGCAAGATATTCCATAGGCGAGGAACCGCTTTCGGTAACTGCACAGGAATATAAAACAGATTACAAGAAATTTGCGGAAGTCGATGAATCAATTACCTGGCAAATGCAATTTCAGGGCGGGCATCTTTCAAATTCTTATACTTCTTATTCCACTCCGGCAAATAATCTTTATATAAGTACAAACAACAGATGGTTCAATCTTTTGCCTGCCTATAGTTATAGCGGTATCAAAGGAATGACGAATACAGGGGAACTATATTTTCCGCCAATAAATCAACAGGCTGTTCAGATGGATACTTTTTCTAAATGTATTTTAGATAATACTGAATCCGATGCAAGCGGAGAAGAGGGGCGTAAAGATCTTAAGGTTATTGAAGCAATCTACAAATCAATTGAAAGTAAAACTCAAGCGAAGATATAATGTTCAAAAAAGTAACTATAAAAATAATTTCTGACAAATAGGTGATAACAGAATTAAAATTAAAGGTTTGCAATTTTTAAAATTGTATTCCAATTTCTAGTTGTTATATTCTTACCGTATATTTTTTCAAGCATGTTCATTGCTTCGGGAGTATTTGAGATGGACAAATCAAGAACACTGAAGACGGTTCTATCAAAAGATGATATAATTTTAAATGATTTGTCTGGCGAAATATAGGTAATGGAAGATTTATCTTTCGAGTTTTCTGAAAGAAAAGTTACATATAATCTTATCTGCGGAGTAACTTTGATTTCTTTAAAAGGATTTAATTCAATTATCTTTTCTATTTCTTTATGAGTCCTTAATAAAGCAGGTACGGGAAATCCGAATTCCTTTTCAATTATTGATGGAATTAATGTTTGTAATTGCAGGATGTTTGAATTCGATTCTGGGAATCCATCCCTTTGGGAAAAAACAACATTACCTGATGCAAGAAGTGTTTTCACATTTATAAGGCCGGATTTTTCCAAAACTTTTTTCAGTTCGGCCATCGGTACTTTTTTATTTCCGCCTACATTTATACCGCGGAGAAGAGCAACATATTTTTGCATTTATTTGATCTGGATATTTGTTTCTTTAATATAAACTTACATTTATTTTTTTAATAGCAAAGAATTACTTTTAAAGTTAATATGTAACCTCATATCATTATTTTGTTGGATAACACACCTATTTTTTAATCTGTTGCTTAACTTATTAAATTAAACCAACATTTAATGGATAAAAAAATTCCATTAAGTTTAATTTCAAAAATTAAAAGGTTTAGAGTGAAAGAGGATTTAGAGAAACAAAAAAAATAATTATAATAGTCGTGTAAAAACTTATTATTATCAAATTTTTGATTCAAGAATAACATAATTATGGTTTTAATAAACAAAACGATCATGCCTAATATAATAGATAGCCGGAAGTTGAACTGATTATAGGACAGGATTTTCCCTCCAATCTCCATATAATAAAATACTTATGGCAATCGTTCGGAATCTGCTTCCTGTTCATTTCTAATTTGTCTAAAAAATCTTCTTTTCCTTTCATTTTCGCTTGATTTTAAAGTAAACATATCTTATAATAGTGTTCAAATGTTCACTATATTTTAGATATTAAAATGGGCGCAAATTTAATAGAATTACAGAATTATTCTCTTCCAAACCGGGACAATTTAAGAATTGCCGCTCTTTATCCGGTTATTCCGAGAAAAACCGCCGCGGTTCATTTTGATATTTATGATTATGAAATGCTTTTCAACGATAAAAAAACAGTTGATTTAATTAGAAAAGGAAACACTATCGGATGCTTTTATATTGAATCTCCCGCAATGCGTTCATTACTAAAACGGCTTGATGTTGACACTTTTGAAATGCTTACTGCCGCAAGCTCGGTTATTCGTCCCGGGGTTGCCGAATCGGGAATGATGCAGGAATTTATTGCCCGCCATCATGACCCGCGTAGAAGAAAATATTTGGTCCCGGCTATGGAAACTTATCTCGGCGAAACTTACGGCGTTATGATTTACCAGGAAGATGTAATAAAAGTTGCTCATCATATTGCCGGACTTACTTTGGAAGAGGCGGATCTGCTTCGCAGAGCAATGTCGGGAAAAATGCGTTCACACAAAGCAATGGAAGCATTAACAAAAAGATTTTTTGAATCGTGCGAGAGCAATCATTTATCCAATTATGTAGCAAGAGAACTTTGGCGGCAAATAGAATCATTCGCGGGCTACTCTTTCTGTAAAGCTCACAGCGCTTCATTTGCATTGCTTTCTTTTCAAGTTGCATTCCTTAAAGTCTATTATCCCGCCGAATTTATGGCTTCAGTATTAAGCAACGGAGGAGGATTTTATTCGGCATCGGTCTATATTCAAGAAAGCAAAAGGCTCGGACTTGATGTTAAGCTTCCGTGCATCAACAACAGCGGGATAGAATACAAAGGCAGCGGAAAAACTCTGCGGATAGGATTAATGGCTGTTAAAAATCTTTCTCGCACTTCGATGGAAGTTATCGTGGAAGAAAGGAAGGCCAACGGGAAATATAATTCATTACCTGATTTCATTATCAGAACAAAAATAGGTTTTGAAGAAACGGCATCACTTATTAAATGCGGGGCAATGGATTGCTTTAAGCAAACGCGTCCTACTCTTTTAAGACTGCTGGACGTTTATATGAAACGAAGAAAAATTTTGGATGAAAAATATAATGATTTATTTATAAACGAAAGCTTCAACATGGAGGAAGAAGTGAAAACCAAATTCGATTACAGCATACGGCAAAAATCTTTAATCGAATATGAAACTTTCGGATACATGGTTACAAAACATCCGCTGGATTTCTTTGAAGAATATACATCTGACGGGTCGATAGTTAAAGCTTCGGAAGTAGAAAAATACGCCGGCAAAAAAGTTAAAATGATCGGCTGGTATATGACGTCCAAAAGAATTAAAACACGCAAGGGAGATATTATGAAATTTATTTCTCTTGAAGACACTACAGGAACTTTCGAGACCGTGATATTTCCAAATGTATACTCCGGAGTTGCGGAAAAAACCATATCGATGGGGCCTTATTTAATTGAAGGGAAAGTAGATATGCAGAACGGTTATAATATCATTGTTCAAAATTTAGATTTGATCTCCGACATAGAATTGAAAGCCGAATTACAGCTCGATACCGCCGAAAAAATTTATCAGCCGGACGATGAAGGAATGCGGGAAGAAGATTTTCAGCTGGCTAAATCGCTTAATACGGAAATTCTTATTAAAGCTTATGCGGGATAAAATATGTTAACACCGATTCACGTACATTCAAATTACTCGCTGCTGGAAGGAACAATCGATATAAGCAGCTTGATTGGAAAGGCTAAAAGCTTCGGTCTTTCGTCTATTTCTTTAACCGATACAAACGGTATGTACGGGCTCATTGAGTTTTCCAAAAAAGCGGCGGAAGCAAAAATAAAACCGGTACTCGGGACATTTATAGATGACGAAAATGATAAAGAAACGTATGCACTTTTTCTTGCAAAAAACTTAGAGGGCTACGGCGATATTTGTAAAATAATCACTACAAAAAAACTGAAGGAAGATTTTTCGCTTACAAATCTTATGCAAAGTTATTTCCCGAATCTTTTTATAATTACGAATTCGTTAAAGCTTTTAAAAAATATTCCGCGGTACGATAATATTTATGCGGAGCTTATTTCTACTAAAGCAAAAAGAAGCAGAACAAAGGAAGTATATAATTATGCCGTGCAGAACAGCATTCCTTTTGTTGCCACTAATCCGATATATTTTTTAAATGAAGAGGATTTTTTAATCCACAAAGTTGTTACGGCAATTAAGAACCGCGAAACAATCTCCAATTTGGATGAAAAAAATTTAGTCGATAAAGAATTTTACTTTAAAGACCCTAAAGAAACTTTCAAGCTTTGGTCTTCAATACCGGATGCCGTTAAGAATTTAAATTACATAATTGAAAACTGCGATGTAGATTTACATCTTGGCAAATTTAAATTTCCCCTTTTTCAAAGCAGCAGCCATGAGGATTCATTTTCGCTTTTATGGAATTTATCTTTTGAGGGCTTAAGAAAAAGATATGATATTATCACAAAAAGAATTCAGGACAGGTTGGTTGAAGAGCTTGGGGTTATTAGAGACATGGGCTTTACGGATTATTTTTTAGTCGTTTGGGATATCAGCAAAGAAGCAAAGCGAAGAGGAATGATGACAATCGGGAGAGGCTCTGCCGCCAACAGTATTGTCTCTTACTGCCTTGGCTTTACGGAAGTTGACCCTATAAAATATAATTTTTATTTCCAGCGCTTTTTAAATAAAAGCCGTACCTCTCCGCCTGATATTGATATAGATTTTTCATGGAGGGAGAGAGACGGAATTATAAAATACGTTTTTGAAAAATACGGCTACGAAAAAGTTGCTATGATCTCAACGCATGTTACGTTTAAAGCACGTTCGGCGTTTAGGGAAACGGCTAAAACTTTCGGGAAGTCAGACAGCGAAATCTCTAAGTTAAGTAAATTTATCCCGTGGACAGACGCAAGGAATTTGCCGAATGTTGCCGAGCTTTTTCCCGAATCGAAATCACTAAAGTTTAATGAAGAACCATGGAGCAGCATAGTAAAAATAGCGGCTAAGATGGCAAATTTTCCGAGGCATTTAAGCATTCACCCGGGCGGCATTGTAATTTCACCAACACATATTACAAATTACACTGCGCTTGAGTATGCTAAAAATAAAGGACTGGGGCTTATCGTAACCCAGCCTGACATGCACGGCATTGAAGATTTAGGCCTGGTGAAGATAGACCTTCTAAGCCAGCGTTCATTGGGTGTTTTGAGAGACACCATTAAACAAATTGAAAATGATTCTGTGAATTGATATGCAAGGCTAATATGTTTGTTAAAAAAGGAACTCACCCTAATCCCTCTCTTTGAAGAGAGGGACTTATTGTCAACATTACTTTATATTCTATATCCTATCGATATAATGTTGATAAAAAGTAATTACTTAATATAAGCCCTTCTCTTTGCAAGAGAAGGGTTGGGATGAGTTGAAGCTTTCTATAAAAGCATAACAATATATTACTTTAAATGCTTTAATTAATAAACTTAAAAACCCAAAAACATTATGGCAAAATTTTTTATCGGCACGGCAGGATGGAGCTATAAGGACTGGGTCCCTTCATTTTATCCCAAGAACCAAACTCAGGGCTTTGACTGGCTGCAATTTTACGCCCGCTACTTTAATTGCGTGGAAGTTAACGCTTCTTATTATACTTATTTAAGTCCGAGAACAGTTGAAAGCTGGATTGAAAAATTATCCGATGCTGAAAATTTTATTTTCACTCTAAAGCTTCATCAGGATTTTACACACAAAAAAAATTATGACAAGCAGAAAATTAAAGCTGTTCTTTACAACTTAGACAAACTTGCAAAAGCCGAAAGGCTCGGCGGGCTGCTGCTGCAGTTCCCGTATTCATTTCAATGCAATGAAATAAACATAGACTACATAAAACAACTCAAGGAAATTTTTCAAAACTTCAATTGCTTTGTGGAAGTGCGGCATAAATCATGGATGAATAAAAAAACAATCGAACTATTTAAGGAATTGGATTTAACCTATTGTTCGATTGACCAGCCGGAAGTCGGTGAAGCCATTCCTTTTGAACCGATAATTACAAATGACAAAGCCTATATCCGCTTTCACGGAAGAAATAAAGAGGCATGGATAAAATCCATTAACAACTTCGGGAAAAAGCAAAATTACCAGGAACAAAGTGCGAGGTACAAATATTTGTATTCGCCGTCGGAATTGCTGGAAATTCAGGAAAAGATCTTATCTATAAAAGAGGCCGTAAAAGAAATTTTTGTTATTATGAATAATCACCCAAATGGCGATGCGGTTGCAAATGCATTCGAACTCATTTATCTGCTTGAAGAAAAATTAAAAATACAAATGCCGGATAATATTTTAATGCAGTATCCCCGGCTGCAGAAGATTGCATCGAATTAATATGCAGGCGTAAAGATGTCATTTCGAACCCGATTTATCGGGTGAGAAATCTTTTTTATTGAATAATAGATTTCTCAGTCATCCGTCTATTGACGGACTCCTTTGAAATGACAAAATAAAATATGACATGGTTCGACTCCGCTCACCATGACAGGAGATTATCATCCCGAGCGGAGTCGAGGGATGAGGGGAAAAGCGAAGTAAAAAGACTTAATTAAAAAGAGGGAACTTATAATGAAATCATATTGGGTATATATATTACATTGTTCGGATGATAGCTATTACACTGGAAGTACAGATAATCTTGAAAAGAGAATATATGAACATAAATATGGAAGGTATAAAGGATACACTTTAACACGTTTGCCTGTTTATCTTGTTTATTCACAGGAATTTCAAAATGTTAAAGATGCAATAAAAGCGGAAAGACAAATAAAGGGTTGGAGTAGGAAAAAGAAAGAGGCATTGATAAAAGGTGATTTTGTTGTACTTCATAATTTAGCTAACTGTAAGAACGAATCTAATTATAATAATAAAAAGAAGGGATAAAGAATATTTCGGTCATGGTTCGACTCCGCTCACCATGACAGGAGATTATCATCCCGAGCGGGCTTGTCTGCCGCAGGCAGAGTCGAGGGACAAACTGAGTCGAGGGATGATTTTATTTATTACAACAATCAATAATCTCTATGAGAACTATATTTCATCTTGACCTGGATACTTTTTTTGTTTCAGTTGAAAGAATATTAAACCCATCACTGGAAAACTTGCCTGTGATAGTCGGTGGTGATCCGCATGGAGGAAGGGGAGTAGTTGCTGCTTGTTCTTACGAAGCGAGAAAATTCGGATTGCATTCTGCCATGCCTATCAAAACAGCGTTTAAACTTTGTCCGCACGGAATTTATTTAAAAGGACATTTTGAAGAGTATACAAGATTTTCAAGACTTGTAAAAAATATTTTAGCGAAGTATGCTCCGGTAATTGAGCAGGCTTCAATTGATGAATTCTATATGGATTTTACCGGATGTGAAAAAATTTATGGTTCATTATTAGTGTTTGCTTCATTTCTTCAAAATGAAATCTGGGAGAAGCTTTATCTTCCGGCTTCAATCGGAATCGGAAGCAACAAAACAATTGCGAAAATCGGCTCAGACTTTAGGAAGCCGAAAGGCATTACTTATGTAAAACATGGAAACGAAAAAGATTTTTTGTTCCCTTTACCGATTGAAAAGATTCCGGGAGTCGGTAAAGCGACTTTAAAAGAATTGAACAGCCGCGGCTTCTATAAAGTCGGCGATTTGGCAAAAGTTAATTCCGATTATCTCGGGGTAATCTTCGGCAAATACGGTGTGGATTTATGGCATAAAGCAAACGGCGAGGGAACTGAATACTTATCGGTTGAACGCGAACAAAAAAGTATTTCAAAAGAAAGAACTTTTGAGGATATTGTTGATAAAGAAAAAATATTAAATATTCTTTTTAAGCTTACGGGACAAGTTTGCCAATTACTTAGAGACAGCAATTATCAAGCATCAACTATAAGCATTAAATTAAGATATTCGGATTTTAAAACTTTAACATGTGCAAAAACCGTTTCGCATACAGATGACGATAAAGTAATATTTGAAACGGCGAAAAGCTTATTCTTAAAATCTTATACAAGGAGGGTGTCGATAAGATTGATCGGAGTAAAGCTGACAAACTTTACAATTGCATTTTATCAGGAAGGCTTGTTTGATGAACTTGGAACTAAGAGATTACAAATGATTGAAGCGATTAATTCTATTCGGGCAAAATACGGATATTCGGCAATTTATTACGGAGGTTAATTTATAGTAGGATTTTGTTCATTTTATTTTTATATAAAATAATAGATTTCATTTCTAATATTAAATTGCTTCTTTTTTCAGCTTACATTATTTTTCAGTAAAAAGATATTAGTTCCTATTGAGGAACAGAATAGGGGCTGATAAAAACTTACCATTAAATCAAAAGGGAAATCAAATGGAAGCGCATTTTTCTTTTTGGATAATTATTGTAATATTATTTATACTCGTATTTTTACCGGGAATAAGAATTGTAAGACCTACTCACCGTGCTTTAATTGAAAGACTCGGAAAATATAAACGGTTTGCGAATCCCGGATTTCATTGGATTATCCCGATTATAGATCATATGTTCCAGGTGAATATAACGGAACAGATGATTGATGCTGACCCGCAGGAAATAATTACTAACGATAATTTAAATGCAACAGTGGATGCACAGATTTATTACAGGATAAAAGCCGACGAAGGAAGTGTCAAAAATTCTCAGTATAATGTAAATGCCATTGATATGCAGATTGTAAACCTTGCCCGTACAACATTAAGAAATATTATCGGTACGCTCACTTTAAAATCTGCCAACAGCGAAAGAAATAAAATCAACTCGGAATTACATAGAGTGCTTGTACAGGAAACGGCAAATTGGGGCATTGATATTGTTCGTGCAGAATTAAAACAAATTGATCCGCCGAAGGATGTGCAGGAAACTATGAATAAAATTGTTAAAGCTGAAAATGAAAAGATTGCTGCTGTTGACTTTGCCACTGCTGCAGAAACTACTGCAGACGGAGAAAAGAGAGCTGCAATAAAACGCGCCGAAGGAATAAAGCAATCCAGAATTTTACAGGCAGAAGGAGAAGCCGAAGCCATTAAGCTGGTGAACGAAGCTGCAGAGAAATATTTTGTCGGCAACGCTCAGGTGCTTAAAAAGCTGGAAACAGTTCAAAGCTCATTGGAAAATAATGCGAAAATAATTGTGCCTGCTAATCAGGAGCTGGTTAATGTTGTAGGCGAAATGGCCGGCGTAGTTCCAATGAAAAAAGGTTAACAGCTTTAAAAAAATACTTAAAAAAATATGTTATATGGATTGATGCATCTTATCAAGTCGCTTAATTTTAATAAATTTATGAACAAATATATTACTCTTTTAAAACTTCAATGAATGATTTATTAGATCTGTTTCACCTGGTTAAATCTCGCGTACCCTTAATAACAATTGAAACACGCGATGAAAAAGATGCCCTCCTTTTAATTACAAACCTCGGAACTTCTTTGCGGCTTCCTGTATACGGCTGGAATATTATCAAGGGCTTTTCCCTGCTTGACAGATACGGAAATATAAACGGTGATAACCGTCTAGAACCAACTGAGGTTTTATATACTATTTATGAAAAATATCAATCTGGTATATTTGTTTTAATTGATTATCATCGTTATTTGCAGGACGACAGAAACATCAGATTGATAAAAGAAGTAGCACTTGATGCTGAGAGAATGAACCATACTGTATTTTTCATTTCTGCAGAAATTGAATTACCTGATGAAATAAAACATCTATCCGCAAAGTTTGAGTTATCTTTTCCTTCCGAAGAGGAAATAAAAGATTATTTATTGAAATTAATTGATAAATGGAAACAGGAAAATCCTTCAAAGAATGTTCAGGTGGATGAATCAATCTTAAGTGTTTTTGTTAGAAATTTAAGAGGACTTTCATTTCCCGAAATTAAAAGGATTATGTATAACGCTTTAAGGAATAATGCAATTACAAAAGAAGATATTCCGGAAATTGCCCAAGCAAAGTATTACCTGTTAAATAAAGATAATGATTTATATTTCGAGCATGATACTTCTTCATTTGCAGATGTTGGAGGATTGAAAAGCCTTAAAGACTGGCTGGAAAAAAGGAAAAAGATCTTCATCGGTGAAGTTACAAATGAGGGAATTGATGCTCCGAAAGGAGTTTTGCTTTTAGGTATTCAGGGAAGCGGGAAAAGCCTTGCTGCCAAATCTGTTGCAGGAACATGGGGGATACCGCTGCTGCGCCTGGACTTCGGGACACTTTATAATAAGTATTACGGTGAAACGGAACGTAAAACACGGGAAGCTTTGAAAATGGCAGATACAATGGCTCCATGCGTTTTATGGGTTGATGAAATTGAAAAAGGTTTGGCCTCAGATTCAAGCGACAGCGGAACTTCAAAGCGAGTGCTCGGTACTTTATTAACCTGGATGGCTGAAAGAAAATCACTTGTTTTTCTTGTAGCCACAGCAAACGATATTCAAAATCTGCCACCTGAGTTGATGAGAAAAGGAAGAATGGATGAAATATTTTTTGTCGATCTTCCCGGTTTGGAAATAAGAAAAGAGATATTTGAAATTCATCTTAAGAAAAGAAATTTAAATCCTGCCGATTTTGATCTTGATAAAATTGCTGAGGCTAGCGATGGTTTTTCAGGTTCGGAAATTGAGCAGGCAATTGTTTCAGGATTTTATTCAATTATCGGCGGATATAAACAGCTAACTACTGAAATAATTATAAATGAAATCAAAAAAACCCGTCCTCTGTCGGTTATAATGGCTGAAAATATTGAGGCAATGAGAGAATGGGCAAAAGATAGAACCGTTCAGGCTAACTGACCGTTGGTTTTACCATATTTAATTTTTAATCCTATTTTTAATATATCCTTTCCGGCTAGTCTATATTATTTCTACGAACGATTTGAAACACATAAATAAGTTTAGGTTCATGTTTAATTTAAATTGAGGATTAAGTTCAAGATGAGAAGAGATGTATTTCAGGCAATAGCCGATCCTACAAGAAGAGAAATAATAAATATGCTTGCGTACAAATCCTTAAACTTAAATTCGGTTGCCGAGCAGTTCAAAATAAGTCGGCCAGCTGTTTCAAAGCATATTAAAATTTTATCTGAATGCGGACTAGTCACCGTAAAACAAAAAGGCCGTGAAAGATTCTGTGAAGCAAAATTAGACGGATTGCATGAAGTTTCTGACTGGATAGAACAGTATAAAAAATTCTGGGAAGAAAAACCGGATGCACTGGAAAATTATTTAAATGAATTACAAGCTAAGGAGAAAGGCAATGAAAAGTAAAAGTGACACACAAATGGAAACAAAAGAATTGACCATCATCCGAATTTTCGATGCTCCACGTGAACTTGTCTTTAGAGCATGGATTGATCCGAAGATGATGGCCAGGTGGTGGGGACCAAAAGGCGTGACCAACCCTGTATGTGAAATTGATGCAAAGGTCGGCGGCAATATTCATATTGTAATGCTGGCAGGTAAAGAGTTGGGACATTTGGCCGGACAGCGTTGGCCGATGAAAGGAACTTTCCAAGAATTAGATCCGCCGAAACGTTTGGTCTTTGTAAACCAGGCTGTTGATGAAGATGATAATGTTCTCATCGATGCTCTAACTACGGTAACATTTGAAGAAGAGAACGGTAAGACTAAAATGACAATGAAGACAACTGCGAAGGGAGTATCTCCACAAGCACCTCAGATGCTTGAAGGAATGGAAACCGGCTGGAGTCAATCTTTTGATAAACTAGCGGATAGTTTAAAATAAATAATGAAAAGAGTTGTAGATTTAATTACATGTATTAAGTAGATATCTTAATCTAGCTCTTAATCCATTTGTTAAGATAACCACAAAATAATTATTAAAAGTATGAATTTATTCTTTCATTAATTTTTCAAAATAAATTAAAAGGATAAATAAAATGAAGGATGAACCTTTTATAATTGAGAGAACTTTTAACGCTTCCGTTGAAAAAGTATGGGAGGCAATTACCGATAAAGATGAAATGAAGAAATGGTATTTTGATCTCGCCGAATTTAAGCCTGAGATAGGATTTGAATTCCGTTTTTACGGCGGACCACCCGAAAAGCAGTATCTGCATATTTGTGTAATTACGGAAGTTGATAAAGGAAAGAAATTGACTTACAGCTGGCGGTACGACGGATATGAAGGAATTTCATATGTTATTTTTGAATTGTCCCCTGTAGGCAATAAAACAAAAGTGAGATTAACTCATAAAGGGCTGGAAACATTTCCGGCCAGCAATCCCCATTTGGCAAAAGAAAATTTTGCAGCTGGCTGGACAAGTATTATTGGTACTTCACTAAAGGAATATTTTGAAAAAACAAATTAATAACGAAGTTAAAAATTGTATTACTTAATCTAATATGATAAGAGAAACTTTTCAATCTTTAGATTAAACCGCTTAAAAATTTTGAAGCGGATATTATTCTTATATCATCCTTTGTAAAATCTACATCTTCTTTCATAACCACCTGAAAGTTATATGGTATTTTCAGCCTTTCCCTAAAATAAAATAAATTAGGGGAAGGCCGTGTATCATTCAATTTTACTTCCACAGAAAACCATGCTTTTTTATCCGTACTCACTAAAAAATCGACTTCTTTCTTATCCACATTTCTTAGGTAATTCAATTTAAGTTTATATCCTTCGTATTCATTTATGTATTGAACAAATTTCAATAAGTGAGAAGCAATTATGTTTTCGAATCTTACGCTCTCATCTTCAATTTCAGACCAATCAATAAGATATAGTTTAGGCGACTTTTTAATTGAACGAACAGGTTTTGAATGAAAAGGATATATTCTAAAATGGTAATAAAATTGTTCAAGTATATCCAGCCAGTTTGTTATTGCTCTGTGACTTACTTCCAAATCTTCCCGTAATGCGTTTAGCGATAGAGGACTTGCTACTTTGGAAGGTAAAATATCTCCCAATAATTTTATACTATTTATATCCCTTAAATTTTCAACATCTCTTATGTCCTCCCTGAACAGCCGCTCGAGCTTTTCATTGTGCCATCTTCTCAGCGATCGTTCACTCTGCTTAAATAGAATCTCCGGGAATCCGCCGAATTTAAATAACTGATTAAAAGCATCATTGTATTCATCAAAGTTTTTATCTGCAAATGTTAATTCTTCCAAAGGGATAAAATTGTTTTTAACATGTGTTAACTCAGCAACTGAAAACGGATGAAGTGTATAGTAATGATATCTGCCTTGAAGAGAATCGCCGCCTTTTCTATAAACATTTAAATGCGCGCTTCCTGTAACAATAATCTTGAACTTTGACTTGTAAGAATCGTAAATACCTTTAATTAAACTTTTCCATTTTCTGTACTTATGCACTTCGTCAAAAATGAGCAGTGAATTATCGCCGGGAAATTCGAAGCTCATTAATTTTTTACGATCTGGTGGAAAATCCCAGTTATAATAGCTGTACTTTTTAAATTCTTTGGTTATCATTTTTAAGGCAAGGGTAGTTTTTCCAACCTGTCGCGCACCTCCAACGAACACCATCTTATCATTTAAATCATTGAGAATATTGCCTGTTAAATATCTTTCTTTTTCCATAAAATCTTTTAACAACTTAGATTTTCTAATAGATACAATACGAAGATTTTTGCTTTAAAGCAAAAGTTCTCGCTAATTTTTTTGCTTTAAAGCAAAATTATTAGAAATTTTCTTAGGATAATTTTTTGTGATTCTTTTATAAATTCTTATAAAGAATGATCAATTCAATTTTTATTAATGATTTGTATTTTTTATAAGTTCACTTGTAATGATGATGAATTTTCAAGGCCAAAAACTAATAACGAGAAATTGAATGAAAAATAGGAAAGGAAAGAAACGGAGAAGAGTGAAAGAAAAGCCGGCTGAAAATATTTTATACATTGAACCGGATGAGGCTGTACTAAACTTAATGGAAATAAATAAAGTTGATCTTTCCAAGGAAAGGAAGGTTTCGTTTTACTTATATTTTTCTTCCGGAGAAAAAGCCAAAATGGCGGAAATTGAATTGGTGCATTTGGAATTTTCGGTAGAATGTAAAGAATCGAACGGAGAGAATGAATGGCTATGTTTAGCGTCAAAAAATTTAGTACCGTTTTCAGGAACTTTAATTTCCATCCGTAAAAGACTGGAAAGAATTACGGGCAAGTTGGGCGGAAATTTCGACGGCTGGGAAATTGAAATCAGTGATGAAGAAAATCTATAATTATAAAACATTTAATAAACTTTACAATTTATATTTTCAATTAAGGTCTCAGTTAATTAAATTGCATTACAATAAGTTAAGGGTGTTGGTAATTATTTCTTCCGGTTAAATTAATGATCATAAAACGGGATATTATTAATGATCAATTCTAATAATAAGATTATTAATTTTGCTTTGATTGTTAGCTTGCAAATTAACCTCATTAAAAAATAAACTAATAAAGGGGGTCGTAGTGAATCAAAAATTAATTCTTTTCCTAAGTGCAGTAATAACTGTTGCGTTTTTTTCCTGTTCTAATAATGGCGTTAAAGTTGTAAGATTTTCTCCTCAGGGTGAAATAAAAAATTTAACAACTTTCAAAGTTGAGTTCTCCGAAAATCTTGCTCCTCAAAGTGTACAGGATAAATGGGTAGATGATGAGTATATTTCGTTTGAACCCAAAATAGAAGGTAAGTTTAAGTGGACTTCGGGTAACACTTTGATATTTTCTCCGGATGTTCCTCTTCAGCCTATTCAATCATATAAAGCGGAAATTACCGATAAAGTCCTTTTCGGAAAAGATGTTTCACTTAAATCATATACTTACGAATTCAGGACTCAAGACTTTGATGTTACAAAAGTTGATTTCTTTTGGACTCATATACCGAATGAGCAGTACCAGATAGGTATAAAAGCAAATATTTATTTCGACTACCCCGTTAATCCGGGAATGCTTAAAGATTACCTTAGTTTTACAAAGGACGGTCAGGAACTTAATAACTTTAACATAATGACGGATAAAACCTCCGACATCATTGCGGTCGATCTTGGTAATATTCAGCAGACAAATAAAGAACAAAAACTTTCCGTTGTGGTTAAGGAAGGATTAATGTCGGTTATTGGAAAAAAGGGATTACAGGATAACCGAGAATTCAATTATAAGCTGCCACCGTTAACGAGACTCGCTATCACCGGTGTTACAAGCGGGCTGAGCGATAATAAAAAATGGATTGAAGTTTCAACTACTCAAAGAGTTGATGATAATAAACTGAAAGACTACGTAAAATTAAGTCCTCAGAAAGAAGTTACTTTTTATGTTAACGAACATTCTTTTCGTATGGAAGGATCTTTCGATAATCTTCAAAATATAGATCTTGTAATTAAGAAAGGCCTGCCGGGGCTTTACGGCGGAGAACTTGCATCCGAATTTGAGCAGCAGGTAACATTTGCAAATTTAGAGCCTTCATTAAGCTTTACAGACCCAAAAGGGAAATACTTAATGCTCTCCGGCCAAAGAAACTTAGAATTAAGTGCAGTCAATATTCCGGGCGTTGATGTAGAGGTTTCGCAAATTTATAAGAATAATGTTTTGTTTTTCTTAAGGCAATATAATCGATATAATTACTATGACGATTATTACTATAATTATGCTCCCTATTACGACATCAATGCATACGGCCATCTTCTTTATAGGGAAAAGAAAAAGCTTATCAATAGCCCGAACTCTCTTGAAAAATTCAGTGTGAATTTGGATACGATAAGAAATAATAAGTTAAAAGGAATTTTTGTCGTTAATGTAACTTCAACTGAGGACAGATGGCGGCGAGCCTCCAAAATGCTTGCATTGTCGGATCTCGGCATTATCGCAAAAAAATCTTCAGACCAGCTTCTTGTTTTTGTAAACTCTATTGCAACTACGGAACCAGTTTCAAACGTGGCAATTACTTTAATCTCCTCAAATAACCAGACGATATTAACAGGTAAAACTAATTCCGGGGGTGTTGCATCTTTCAAAAATCTTAAACAAAGTCTAAAAGATTTTGCACCGAGGGTAATTACTGCCGAAAAGGGAGACGATTTTAATTTTATCGATTTATATGAAACGGGGGTTGAGACTTCAAGATTTGATGTAGGCGGGCGAACCGAATATACCCCCGGTTATAAAACTTTTCTATACGGCGACAGGCAGTTATACAGACCCGGTGAACAGGTCCATTTATCGGGGATAGTTCGAGATGATTTTACTAACGTTATTAAGAATGTTCCGGTATCGGTAAAAATAATTTCACCCACAGGTAAAGTATACAACGAATTTAAATTAAATCTGAATGATCAGGGCTCTTTTGATATTGCATTTAAAATGGAAACATATGCCCAAACAGGACAGTATCGTGCCGAGGTGTATACCGGCTCCGGTAACTTAATCGGTGTTTATAATTTCAATGTTGAAGACTTTGTCCCTGACAAAATTAGAGTCACTCTTAAAACCGAAAAGAAAGACATTAAGCCGGGCAGCTCAAATAATATTAAAATTAATGCCGAGTATCTCTTCGGAGCTAAAGCTTCAGGGCTGCGCTATGAAACGGATTTCCAATTAAGACACAGAACTTTTGTAAGTAAAAAATATTCTGCCTACGACTTTGGTAATTCATCTTTTAAAAATCCGAATATTCCCAATTCATATGTAAAGGGTAATCTTGATAACGAAGGGAATGCAGATGTAAAATATACTGCTCCGGCAGATTTAAAATCATCCGGGATAGTCAGCTGTTATGCATTTGTCAGCGTGTTCGGACTTTCCGGCAGAACTGTTAACAGAATGGCCAGCTTTGATATTTATCCTGATACTGCGTTTATCGGTATTAAATCTCCGGGTTATTATTTCGGTACAAACGAAACAATAAATTTTAAAGCAGTTGCTGTTGATAAAAACGATAATACGTTGAAGGTCTTTAAAGCAGATGTAAAATTGGTAAAATTAGAATGGCACACGGTTTTGAAGAAAAACAGTTCCGGCAGATATGTTTATGCTTCTGAAAAACAAGACGTTGTGCAGTGGGAAAAAGAAATTGATTTATCAGGCGGAGAAAAAAATATTCCCGTTGTCGTATCGAGAAACGGTGATTATGAGTTGCGAATTTCGAGTAAAAATAGCGATTATTATCAATATACCGGTTTTTATGCTTACGGCTGGTACTCAACAACTGCTTCTTCTTTTCAAGTTGACAAAGAAGGCCGGGTAGATATTGTATTCGATAAGAAAAGTTATGAACCCGGAGAAAAAGCAAAAATATTATTTACTACGCCTTTTGCCGGTAAAATGCTAGTAACGATGGAAAGAAACGGGATCTATTTCTATAAGTATGTAGAAGTTACGAGCAGATCGACACAGCTTGAAGTTAAAATGGATGAAGATTATATCCCGAATGTTTACGTAACGGCAACGCTTTTCAGAAAGCATACAGCCAATCAATCGATACCGTTTTTAGTTGCACACGGTTTTGCTTCAATAAAAGTTGAAAGAAAAAGCAGGCATTTGCCGGTAAACATTATTGCACCTGAAAAAATAAAGCCGGGCGCTAACCAGGAGATAACAGTTAAAACCTCCGCTCAAAAAGATATTTATGTTACTCTTGCAGCAGTAGATGAAGGTATCCTTCAAATAAAAAATTATAAAACTCCTGATCCGTATGCCTTTATGTATGCAAAGAGACCGCTTGGTGTAAACAGCTTTGATTTATATAAATTGCTGCTACCCGAAATAATTACACTCAAATCAACCGGCGGCGATGAAGTTGCAAAGCAGCTTCAGAAACGTACAAATCCTGTTACCACAACACGATTTAAACTGCTTGCTGTGTGGAGCGGAATATTAAAATCTAACAGCAGCGGTGAAATAAAAGTACCTCTGAAAATTCCTGAAGATTTTAACGGTGAAGTTAGATTGATGGCGGTTGCTTATGACGGTAATCGATTTGGTTCGGCTGATAAAAAGATGAAGGTGTCAAATGATTTAATTATCGAGCCGCAAATACCCAGATTTCTTGCACCAAAAGATTCACTCGTAATGCCGGTTTCAGTTATTAATACAACGGACTCTCCTGCAAATACTACTGTAGAATTAAATGTTGAAGGACCGCTTAATATTGTTTCTTCTTCAAGCCAGCGTATTCATATAGATGCTCATGCAACTACTACGGTTACTTTTGCAATTACTACCGGTGAGCAAATCGGTACGGGAAAAATATTACTAAAGACTTCAGGATTTGCTAAGGCTGTTAATGAAACCGACATTGCCGTACGGCCGGCATCTCCTTATTATACCGATAATTTCTCAGGTCAGATTAGAAATAATGATAAAATTGATTTACCTCCCGCTGAAGATTATTTAACAGGAACAACAAACTGTGAACTTACAATATCCAAATTCCCCGCATTGAAGTTTGCAAAATTTCTAAAATATTTAGTAGGGTATCCATACGGCTGTGTTGAACAAACAACATCGAAGCTGTTTCCGCAATTGTATTTTGAAGATCTGGCGAAGCTTGTTGCACCTCAGTATTATAAAACAACCACGCCTGTTTATTTTGTGCAGGAAGGAATCAGGAAACTTGAATCCATGCAGCTCAATGACGGATCTTTAAGCTTCTGGCAGGGTGGTACTTGGTCAAATTGGTGGGGAACAGTTTATGCTGCACATTTTCTGGTTGAAGCTAAGAAGGCCGGATTTAATGTTTCCGATAACGTAATGAATAAACTGCTCGATTATCTAGGTAGAAAAGCACGCCAAAGAGCTACCTATAATTATTATTATTATCATAATAATTCGGTAACCGTAACTAAAATTGCCGATAAAGAAATCATTTACTCGCTTTATGTTTTAGCCGATGCGGGGAGAGGCGATATTTCAACAATGAATTATTATAAATCGAAACCCGATTTGGTTTCGAACGATTGTAAGTATTTGCTTGCAGGCGCATATGCATTAATGGATAAATGGCCTGCGTATTACGAGATAGTTCCTAATAAATTTATTCCGGAAAAAGCCGTAAGATTAACCGGTGGATCATTCGATTCGGAAGCTCGTGCGGATGCAATAATGCTTAATGTTTTACTTGAGGTCGATCCTTCGAATAAACAAATACCGTTTATGATTAAATATCTTACCGGGATGATGGGATCTATTTATTCAACACAGGACAGATCGTTCGCATTTCTCGCTCTCGGAAAGGCAGCTAAGCTTGGAGCGTTTTACAATATGGTGGTTGATGTTTACGCGGACGGAAAGAAGGTAGGCGCTTATAACGGAAAAGATGTAACATTAAAAATAAATCCTGCTGCTAAATCGATTACTCTTCAAGGAAGCAAGCAGGGAACTGTATATTATTTCTATAATATAAGAGGAGTAAAGAAAGGAAATATAAAACAGTTTGATTCCAAGATAAAAATAAGAAGAAGCTATTACGATTTTAGAACAGGCGATCCGATTATTAATAATCATTTTTACCAGGGCCAGCTTTTGGTTTGCAGAATCGACATGACGGGTGGTGAAGTATCGGCAGACAATGTTGTTATCTCGGATTTACTGCCGTCCGGTTTCGAAATCGATAACCCGAGATTATCCGAAACCCCGCAGTTATCAAAAGATTATAAGAGTACAATGAATATTCAATATATGGATATAAGAGACGACAGAATGATACTCTTTACGAAATCGAAAAGGTTTACAAAGGATACGTTTTATTACCTGATAAGAGTTGTAAATAAAGGAAAGTTTGTTCTTCCGGTAATCAGCGCAGAGGCAATGTACGACGGCGAGATCAGCTCGGTTAACGGAGCCGGAATAGTTTATGTAAAATAATTTCTAAAAAGATTCTTCAGAGTACAAATAGTATTTGGAAAATCTTCCCGGCTAAATACTGTTTGTACTCGGATTTTTAAGATTAATGTCCTGATTCAAGACTTGTACGATTAAAATGATTAATGATTCGAGAATTAAAATAGTTACCGGCTTTTTAAAAAATATTTTGCCTCTCTTCAAATCAAAGGTTGTATATACTTTAATTGCTTTATTAGTTCTTATTATTTCCCTGAACTTAATTTTTCCTCTGCCGTTTCAAAAACCGTTTTCAAAGGTAATTTATGCAAAAGACGGGACAATGCTTACAGCATATCTTTCCAAAGACGATAAATGGCGGATGAAAGCTCATCTTAATGAAATTTCACCGTACCTTATAAAAGCAATTTTAGCTAAAGAAGACAAATGGTTTTATTTTCACCCCGGCGTTAATCCCATAGCTATTGTAAGAGCTTTCCTCCAAAATTTAATTACCGGCAAAAGAGTTTCCGGCGCATCCACCATAACAATGCAGGTTGCAAGGATGCTTGAACCGGGCGATAGAACATACTTAAAAAAGATTGAAGAAACTTTCCGTGCGTTTCAACTCGAGCTTCATTACAGCAAAAAACAAATATTGGAAATGTACTTAACAATGCTTCCATACGGGGGAAATGTGGAAGGAGTTAAAGCTGCATCGTATGTTTATTTTAACAGACCGCCGGGCAAGTTAAGTTTAGCTCAGGCAATTTTAATGGCGGTTATTCCGAATGATCCCAACGAATTAAGAGTCGATAGAAATGATTCAAGTGCATTGGCAATGAGGAATAAATGGATTAAAAAAATTATGACTGAAGGTGTTTTCAAAAAGTCGGATCTTAACGATGCACTTAACGAACCTATAAACGCAAGCCGGTACGCGATAAAAAATCTTGCACCTCATTTTACATTATATATAGCGCAGAATTATAAAGGCGATGAGATAAAAACTACGCTGGTACCTTCAATTCAAAATACTGCTGCAAAACTTTTACAGAATTATGTAAAACGCGTAAAGCCGAAACATGTTTCCAACGGCGCTGTTATTATAATAGATAATAAAAACAATTCGGTTGTGGGATATTGCGGCTCAGCAGATTTTTATGATTACTATTCATCCGGGCAGGTTAACGGTATTACATCCATTCGTTCCCCGGGTTCAACTTTAAAACCGATATTATATACAATGGCTTTCAACAGGGGATTGTTAACTCCGCAGATGAAACTGCTGGATTTACCGACCGATATCAGCGGCTATGAACCGGAAAATTACGACTTAAAATTTCGCGGCGAGGTTTCTGCAAAGTTTGCACTTATTAACTCGTTAAATGTACCGGCAGTAAGACTTCTTCAGCGTGTTGGTCTAAATCATTTTTTATCCGTATTAGAAAAAGGCGGATTTACTGATATAGCAAATCAAAAAAAATCTTTAGGGCTTTCGGTAATATTAGGAGGATGTGGAGTTAGACTTGAACAGCTCGCCGGTTTTTATACCACCTTCGCAAATAAAGGAGTGCTGTATCCGTTAAACTATCTTGCTTCAGACAAAAAAGATAAAAATATTTCAATCCCTTTATTTACACCGGGTGCGGTATATTTAACAAGCCGGATACTTTCTTCGAATGAAAGGCCGGATTTTCCTGAAGAATTTTTATCTTTTACAAATCTGCCGAAGATTGCATGGAAAACCGGAACATCATATGGAAAGCGCGATGCATGGGCTGTAGGATATAACCCGGATTATACGATCGGAGTATGGATGGGAAACTTTGACGGCACTGGATCACCGGATTTATCCGGCGCTGAGATGGCAGTTCCGTTATTGTTTGAGCTTTTCAATTCAATAGATTATAAAACCGGCTACCAAACAAATAAAGAACCATGGTTTCAAAAACCAAATGATGTAGAAGAAAGGGAAGTATGCAGTGAAACAGGATTATTGCCTTCTAAATATTGCAAATCATTAATTACGGATTATTATATCAGCAGAGTTTCTCCTAATAAAAGATGCAATTTGTATAAGCCGGTTTATGTCAGTAAAGATGAGAAGATAAGTTACTGCACGGAATGTCTGCCGGATTCAGGTTATAAAATAGTTGCTTACCCGAATTATGATCCCGAATTAACGCTATGGTTTTTAAAGAACAAAATTCCGTTTAAGAGACCGCCGCCGCATAATCCTTATTGTACCGCAATGTTTCCTGGTGACGGACCGAAAATACTTTCTCCTTCCGCCGGCTATGATTATTATATAGAAAATGGAAGTAAGGAGCAGATAATGTTAATGGCTGCTTCCGATCCCTCAGTAGCAATGCAGTACTGGTATATAAACGATAAGTTTTATGCAAAGACAAAATCCGGAAATAAACTATTTTTTACTCCCGTCGAAGGGCCTGTTAAAATTACATGCCTGGATAATCTTGGAAGAAAGAGAACTATAAAAACGGATATTAAATTTTATTGAGATAAGTAAAATAGTAGATTCTATGTAAGACACCCAATGTTTCAAAAAGTCATTCCATGTTTCAAAAACATTGGGTGTTTTTACATTCTTAAACTTCCCTTCTAAAGTGAAAGGGGATGGGTCGTTATTAATAATGACGAATATTTGTAATAATAGAAATAAGAAAAAATATTTCTGTCAAAAAATAGTTTTAACTGCAAAAACAGTGTTCCTGCCAGCGGCAGGAACACCGGGTAAGTCTTTCTTCAATTACCCGGGTACCAATTGAGACACCCAATGTTTTAGCGTTTCCACCTAAATTCTTAAACATTGGGTGTCTTATATCTTGTCCTCAATGTAAACACCCGGTGTTTTTGCCAATGGAAGATAATTTATAAACACCGGGTGTTTTGTTCTTTTTAAAATACTCCCCTTCCCTTGGGGAAGGTCGCCAGACTCTGATGAGTCTGTCGGACTCATCGAGGGTTGAGGATAGGCCTATTTCAGCAATAACATCTTCTTAGTTAAAATGAAACTGCCTGCCCGCAGCCTATATAAATATATTCCGCTGGCGAGATTATTGGCGTTGAAATTAATATCGTATTTCCCTTTAGCTTGATATTGATTGACCAACGTTTTTACAACATTGCCAAGTATATCATAAACTATTAGAGTAACATGCTCTGCTTTTGGAATCTGATATTTGATAGTTGTAGACGGATTAAATGGATTAGGATAGTTTTGATCTAATTCAAAGTCATAAGGTGTGGAAATTTT
>Ga0307441_1000102_pt1 | contig 35640 bp, 29 predicted proteins | sample SalMarWE160420MG_FD_202149 | JGI IMG/M metagenome (GOLD analysis project Ga0307441, IMG submission 202149) | Salt marsh sediment microbial communities from the Plum Island Ecosystem LTER, Massachusetts, United States - WE1604-20 | ecosystem: Environmental > Aquatic > Marine > Intertidal zone >... | reverse complement strand
GTGAAATAATAGACACTTATGTCAGTCTGAGCGTAGTCGAAGACTTATATTCAACGTTCGACTCCGCTCACGGTGACAATTTAACGCGTTTTTGAAAATATTTTTATATCGAAAAATTCATTTAATATATATTATTATTTAATTAACACAACGGGTTAATATTACTAATTTTTAATTCCATATTTATTTAATTTATATCGCAGATTTCTTTCTGTGATTCCCAATAATTTTCCTGCTTTAGTTTGATTCCCGTTTGCCTTTTTTAACGAATCATATATTAATCTTTTTTCAAGAGATTCAACTTGTTCTACCAACGTACCTTGCAACTCTTCGCTAATCTTTTTCTCTTCAGCAAAGCCTTTAATATTGAACGGCAGATCATTTAGTGTTATTATGTTTCCTCTTGATAGGACTACAGCTCTTTCTATAATATTTTCAAGCTCACGAACGTTACCGGGATAATTGTATTTTAAAAGCTTATCAAAGGCTTCTTTTGAAATCTCCAGATTTTGTCTATCATTCTCTTTTGAATATTTAGCGATAAATAATTCAATCAATGGAAGTATATCTTCTTTCCTTTCTCTCAGCGCAGGAATTTTAATTGAAATAATATTCAACCTGTAAAATAGATCTTCCCTAAAATTCCCGTCTCTCATTTTCTTTTCCAGATCCTGATTTGTAGCTGCAATAACTCTCACATCTATATTCAGGCTTTCCGTAGAACCGACTCTTTCTATCTGCTGTTCCTGAAGAACGCGAAGCAGCTTAACCTGAGCAGCAGGCGGAGTATCTCCGATTTCATCGAGAAATATTGTACCTTTATCTGCCAATTCGAACCAGCCTTTTTTCATTCTTTCCGCTCCTGTAAAAGAGCCCTTTTCATGGCCGAATAATTCACTTTCGATAAGATTGGGAGAAAGTGCAGATATATTTACGGCAACAAACGGCTTTTCTTTTCTGGAGCTTAGGTAATGAAGTGATTTGGCGATTACTTCTTTTCCGGTACCGCTTTCACCGGTTATTAAAACAGTAGCCTTGCTTTCGGCAACCCGGGCGGCTACACTTATTACTTCGGACATTTGAGGAGAGTTGGATATTACAGATGTAATTTTATATTTTTCCTGAAGCTGGGTTTTAAGAAGCTCGTTTTCCGATTTTAAATTTTTATGCTCTATAATTTTATCAAGCAAAATATCAAGTTCATCGAGGTCAACAGGTTTGGAAATATAATCATCAGCTCCCAGCCGCATTGCCTGGACGGCATTTTCAACAGTTCCATAAGCTGTGATTATTGCAAAGCTTATTTGAGGATTTATTTTTTTTACTTCTTTAAGTACTTCCAGGCCTGTCATGCCGGACATTTTGTAATCAGAAAGAATTATATCAATCAGATTTTGATCAGCAATTTTAATTCCTTCTTCACCGGATGAAGCTGAAAATATTTTAAATCCCTTCTTTTTCAGATAGCCGGTTAATATGTCCCGCTGCGATTTTTCATCATCAATTATTAAAATAGAATAATTATTCATACTGCAGGTATTTTAATTATGAATTTGGTTCCATGTTTTATTTTACTTTCAACTATAATCGTGCCACTGTGCTGGTTAATTATTTTCTGGGCAATACTCAAACCGAGCCCGTTGCCATCCTTTTTTGTAGTATAATAAAGATCAAAGATTCTTTTTAATTGATCTTCCGGGATTCCGTTGCCGTTATCCTCAACAATAATATTTAATAAATTGTCTTCTTTAAAATAATTAAAAGTAACTAATCCGTTTTCGTTAACGGATTCGATAGCATTTTGTAAAACATTCATTAAGGCTTGTTTCATTAATTCGGGATCGATTTTTATTTTGAATGAATCTGAAGATAGTTTTTTGAAGTTAATTTTCCTTATATTCGATTGACTAATATACAATCTGTAAATATCTTCAAAATATTCATTTGCTTCCGTTATTCTAAGTTCAATCTCCAGCGGTTTCGCATAATTTAAAAATTGAGTTATTATCTTATTTATACGTGTTACTTCATCTTTTAAAACATTTAATATTGATTTATATTCATCCGAATCTTTATTAGGCACAAATTCTTTATCTAATCTTTGAGCTATCATTCCAATTGCATTTATAGGATTACGTATTTCATGTGCAACGCCGGAAGCAAGTTCACCCATTGCAGAAAGTTTTTCCTGCCTTTTGGCGTTATCTTCCAAATTTTTTCTTTCGGTAAAATCATTAATAACAATAGTATAATTTTCAGCTTCATTCCGTTCATTTAAATTCTTAGTAATACTTAAGCTTAAAAATCTTGGCTGATTATTTATTTCAACGGTTCGCTGGATATCCGAGGTGTTGTTATTTTGAATTTCAACCTCATTCATAATAAAGCTGAATTTTCCATTCAGAAAATATTTTATATTTTGATTTATAACTTTATCGCGTTTTATTTTGAATAATTCTTCCGCAGATTTATTAAAAAGTGTTATTACAAATTCATTATTAATAACAATAACAGCCTCTCTCATTTCTTCCAATATTGTACTTGTAAATGTCCGGAATTTTCCGAATTCGTTTGAAACTGTCTGTAAGTTTTGTGTAGTAAAAATAATACTAAGCACAATAATCGATATTGCGGCAAGTATTAAAGAAATTATTATTATTCTGCGGTACATTCTTGATTCAACACTTTTCACTTCATCTAATGAAACGCCTATCCTGAATAATCCAATAACATTATTATCTATTTCCAAACGTTTTACAACTTCATATACCTCGTTTCCGTTAAATTTAATAATCCGTTTAAAAGTCGAATCGACATTCAGTGCATTCTCAAGAAATTTATCTCCTTCTATAGGATCCATTGATTTGACAGATGCACTTGCTGCAAGTATGCCCATTGAATCCTGAAGTACTATATACTCTATACCGGATTTATCGGCGATATCGCGGATTATTTTCCCGATACCTATTTTTTTTCTAAACTCTAAAAAATCTCTTGCATCAAGGTTAATTACAATAGCCCCTTTATTAAAAGCTCTTGATATTGCAACGGCAAATCTTTCTTCGTTACTAAATTCCGAATTTTTAAGTCCGAGAATTAATTGCTTTGTTTCTCCAGTTAATATCGGCTGAAGTTCTTTATACCGGTTTACTTTACCTTCAGGATGAATGTGCCCGGGAATCGGTACCCTGTTTGTTAATATCCTATCTCCTTTTTTATTAAATATATTAATTCTGAAAAGATTATTTTCATTTCCTATTTGAATAAGTTTTTTACGGTTAAGCAGATTTAAGCTGTCTAAATCTTTTATCAGCTTTGCATTATCCAGCAGTCGTTCTATCATTAAATTCTCAATTTCATCACTGGCTTTTAGGGTATTGTTACTGCTTAAAGAAATTGTTTCTATTAATGAGGAAGACTTTTCGGAAAGGACTTGAAAAATTTCCTTTCTACTCTCGTTCAACTCGAAATAAGCAGAAGTTATCATTACTATTCCGATGATGACGGAAATTATGATAACAATTCTTGGTTGAAGTTTAAATTTAAATTTCATTAAATATTTTAAAATTTCCCTTTTACAAAACTAATAAAATTATACTCCTTTAAGAATAAAAAAATCAGATAAGAATGCAATAAATATTTAATCGACCTAAAAGTCGTAATCCTCCGTCCTTAAAGTCGAAAATAATTAATTATTCGGTTATATCCTTCAATTTTTAAAATAATATTATTTTTTTTAATGGCATATCAATTGAGATACACATCTCGAAAACAATTAGTTAAAATTAAATGGGAGATGATCATGAAAGGAACAACGAGATTATTTATTGTGATGGCATTCGCTATGTTTTTAGGCTTGTTCTTAGTTAGCAGTGAATCCTACGGGCAAAACAAGGTTAAAAAATACGGATACGGTTTTGTTGATTTAAACGGTGACGGTATAAACGACTATGCTCTTGATTCGGACGGCGACGGAATACCGAACTGCCAGGATCCTGATTACGTTCGTCCGCTTGACGGAACCGGTCAAAAATTTATGAACGGCAGAACTGCTAAATACGGACGCGGCGGCTATGGACCAGGTGATGGAACAGGTAATCAAGGAATAGGACCAAAGGATGGAACGGGCTACGGCCCTGGAACTGGAACCGGTATATGCGACGGAACCGGACCAAAGGGTAAAATACAAAGAGCCGGCAGGAGATAAATTTTCCATCACGCTAAAGCAGCGGTTTTGTACACCGCTGCTTTAATTTTAAATTCCGATAAAATACATCCCCATTAAAATTTTATTAACATTTTTTTTCAAAACTCACCTTTAAATTAAATTTCTACTTAAATTATACCTGTTCCATTTAAAGATTATAACTCAATTTTTTTAACATATTGTAAAATCATTATTATTGATATCATCATCAATTAGAGGTTTATATGAAACATGATAATATAAAAACAGGCTTATGCCAAATTTGTAATAAAACAAAAAAATTATCTGAATTGATGCCTGTTGTGTCAATTCGAAATTCGCTTATTGAATTGATTAAAAACAACGGTTATCAGTTAGATTTAAATGGATTTATATGCATTGAGGATCTTAATAAATTAAGAGGACAATATGTACAAAAAGTGCTTGAGGAGGAGAAAGGCGAGTTATCTTCATTTGATAAAGAAGTCCTGGATAGTATAATCAATAAAGATTTACTAAGTAAAAATGTTTCGCAGGATTTTGATGAAAAATTAACCTTTGGAGAAAGACTATCCGACAAGATTGCACAATTCGGAGGAAGTTGGAAATTCATCACTATTTTCGGATTATTTTTATTTATCTGGATGGCAATTAATGTTGTTGTTTTAACAATTCACCCATTTGATCCTTATCCGTTTATTTTACTAAACCTAATTCTTTCCTGTATCGCTGCTATCCAGGCACCTATAATAATGATGAGCCAAAACCGTCAGGAAGATAAAGATCGTAAAAGAGCTACGCATGATTATCAGGTTAATCTTAAAGCAGAAATAGAAATAAGACAAATAAATGATAAAATGGATCATTTGATGATGCAGCAGGGACAAAAAATGCTTGAGATACAAGAAATTCAAATTGAATTAATGGAAGAAATTTCCAACAAATTAAAAAAATAATCATGAAGACAATTTTTACCGGAAATCTAAAAAATTTTAGAAGATATTTTTATCTAAAAATTTTTATTGTAACTTTAATTCCGAAATTAATATTATCTTAAAATATGGATCCTATTAAACACACTATACATCCTGAAGTTAAAATCGGCCACATTCATCTTACAGTATCTGATCTAGAAAAATCATTAAAATTTTACAGAGATTTGCTGGGATTTGAAATCACTTCAACTTACGGAAGATCGGCAGTATTTCTTTCTGCCGGCGGTTACCACCATCATATCGGACTAAATACCTGGCAGGGAAAAGGCGCTACACCGCCGCCGCCGGGACATACCGGTCTTTATCACTTTGCTATACTTTACCCGAATAGAATTGAATTAGCTAAAGTTTTAAAAAGATTGTACGAAATTAATTATCCCATTGAAGGGGCATCCGATCATGGAGTATCCGAATCAATTTATCTAACCGACCCCGACGGCAATGGAGTAGAGTTGTACACAGACAGGCCAATTCAGGATTGGCCGATAGACGAAGAAGGTCATTTACAAATGACAACCAAACATCTTGATATACTTGATCTTCTTTCAGAATTAGATCATGATTTTTAATCTTTTAATAAAATAATAATAAACAGCCTGCTTATTAAGTGATTAAAAAATTTAGTTAATCTGATTTATCTATTTCATCTTATTTTTATAAATTATATTAATTTTACCGGGGGAATTTTATGGGATTAAAGAACAAATCGGTTTTCTTTACTGACGGAGAAAAACTAGAAGATTATTCCATATCCAATCAATTTGCAGAACACCTCGAATTTATCCTAGTTAGAGACAAAATTACTGCTGCGCCCGATGATGCTTATTTTGCGCTTTCATTATCCGTTCGAGACAGACTCGTGCGGCGCTGGCTAAGAACACAGCAGCAATATAAAGAACGCGATGTAAAAAGAGTTTATTACCTTTCACTCGAGTTTTTAATCGGCAGGCTTTTAGGTAACGCACTTATTAATTTAAATTTTTACGATGAGTGTTATAAAATTTTAAAAGAAGACGGCTACAGCCTTGAAGACATAAGAGATCTGGAAAACGATATGGCCCTTGGCAACGGAGGCCTTGGAAGATTGGCAGCATGTTTTTTAGACTCAATGGCAACGCTGGAACTGCCTGCATTCGGGTACGGAATAAGATACGAATACGGAATTTTTAAACAAGATATAGTTAACGGCTACCAGGTTGAACGACCCGACAACTGGTTAAGTTACGGTAATCCATGGGAAATTTTAAGAAGAGACCTGGTTTACAGGGTTAAATTTTACGGAAGAGTAAATACATATAATGATCCTTCGGGGAGATTAAGATTTGACTGGGTCGATACCGACGATGTTCTTGCGGTTGCATACGATGTTCCGGTACCGGGTTACAGGACAAACACGGTTAATAACCTTAGACTATGGCAGGCAAAATCCACAAGCGAATTCGATTTTCAAAAATTTAACAGCGGCAATTACGTTGAAGCTGTTGAGTCAAAAAATGAATCTGAAAACATCTCAAAAGTTTTATACCCTAATGATACTTTTAACCAAGGAAAGGTTTTAAGACTAAAACAGCAATATTTTTTCGCATCGGCAACATTACATGACATAATTAGGAAATATAAAATAAATCACGAAACATTCGATCAATTTGCAGAAAAAACCGCAATTCAATTAAATGATACTCACCCGGTAGTGTCAATCCCTGAACTGATGAGGATTCTAATTGATGAATACAACCTGGGCTGGGATGATGCATGGAATATTACACTAAATACTTTTGCCTATACAAATCATACTGTTGTCCCCGAAGCATTGGAAGAATGGCCGGTTTCTATCTGGGAGAAATTGATACCCAGGCATTTGCAAATAGTATATGAAATAAATAGAAGATTCTTGGATGATGTACGCGGTAAATTTTCGTTCGACGATTCTATTATAAAAGAATTGTCAATTATCCGCGAAGGACCGAGTAAAAATATTAAGATGGCAAACCTTGCAATTATAGGTTCACATTCAATCAACGGAGTTGCCGAATTACATTCCGATATTTTAAAGAAAAAAATATTTCCTCATTTCTACAAAATCTTTCCCGAAAAATTTGTAAACATCACAAACGGAATAACACCGCGCCGCTGGCTGAAGTCCGCAAATCCGCTTTTGTCGGGACTAATCGCAGATAAAATCGGCAACGGATGGTCAAAGTATTTATATAAATTAAAGAAAATAGAAAAGCTTGTTGATGATGAACAATTCAGGGAAAACTGGAGAAGTTCAAAATGGCTGAATAAAAAACTTCTGATTGCTTTAATTGAAAAAGAGCAGAAAATTAAAATCAATCCTGAATCAATGTTTGATGTTCAAATAAAAAGATTCCATGAATACAAACGGCAGCTTTTAAATGTCTTGCATATTATTACCCTTTACAACAGGCTTAAAGAAAATCCTAACTTGGATATCGTACCGAGAACAGTAATTTTCGCCGGTAAAGCTGCACCGGCATATTTTGCAGCGAAAAATGTAATCAAACTGATTAACTCTGTAGCGGATATTGTTAATAACGACAATGATATTAACGGCAAACTTAAAGTTGTATTTTTAAAAAACTATTCGGTAACATTGGCGGAAAGGATTATTCCTGCATCGGATTTATCGGAACAAATTTCTACCGCTGGCTTGGAAGCTTCAGGAACAGGCAACATGAAATTTGCCTTGAACGGTGCGCTTACCATCGGTACAATGGATGGAGCAAACATTGAAATAAGAGAAGAAGTCGGCGATGAAAATATTTTTATTTTCGGGCTGTCGGCAAATGATGTCGTTAAACTCAGGCAAAACGGGTATAATCCGAGAGAATATTATGATAAAAATTCCGAGCTTAAAAAAGCAATTGATATGATATCTTCAAATTATTTTAATAAAAGCGAACCGGGTATTTTCGACTCGATGATAGATGGTTTAATGAATATGGATTATTACTTCATTTTTGCCGATTACGAATCTTATATTCATACGCAGGAAAGAGTAAGTGAGCTTTACTCAAATATTGAAGAGTGGACAAAAAAATCTATTTTAAATGTTGCAAGAATAGGAAAATTCTCAAGCGATAGATCAATAAAAGAATACGCAGAGAAAATTTGGAATGTACAAAAAGTTAAAATTCAGATTAAACATGCTTCCAAATAATCGCATAATAAAATAAATTATTGTTTTTTAAATATTTTATAATAATATTTACGTAATTAATTACGTAATTAATAAAATAAATTTAATGAATATACAAAATGATATAATTAAACAACTTGGAGAGATTGCTCTCGGCAGCCGTTTTAAAAGATTAAGCGACCGTTTTATGGGTGATATTTCAAAAATCTATAAAAACCAGGAAATAGATTTTGAACCCAAGTGGTTTGCTTTAACATATTATCTTAACGAAAATGGTTCCGCATCAATTCTTGAGCTGGCAGACTCTCTTGGATTTTCTCATCCGGCAATAATTCAGTTAACTAATCAAATGGGTAAAAAGAAATTAATAGAAACTTACAAAGATCCGGGTGATAAACGTAAAACCATGGTTAAACTTACGGAGAAAGGGAAATCTATTTTTAATTCAATGAAGCCGCTGCTTTCTGATATTGAAGACTCGGTAAAAGAGATAACCGGTTCTACCGGTTATGATATTCTTCATGTTATAGAATCTATTGAAAAAGCTTTGGACGAAAAAAACCTTCACGAGAGAACTCTTGAAAGGTCTAAGAAGAGGTTGCTGGATTCTGTTGATATATTAAGGTATTCTCCGAAGTATAAAGAATTATTTAAAAAGCTGAATTATGAATGGCTTGAAAATTATTTTTTTGTTGAGCCTGAGGACGAGAAGTTACTGTCCGGTCCCGATGAATTTATAATTAATAAAGGGGGGGAAATATTCTTTGCCAGAGACAATGATGAAATTGTAGGTACATGCGCAGCAATAATGAAAGATAAGAAAACCTGCGAACTTGCAAAAATGGCAGTTACTGAAAAAGCTCGAGGAAAGCGAATCGGCAGGAAACTGGCTCTTGCTGTAATCGGTTTTGCTTATTCAAAAGGTGCTAAAACAATTATTCTTGAAACAAGCCATAAACTTCAAGCGGCAATAAAATTATATGAATCTCTCGGTTTCAAATATTCGAGTTATAATTCCGATTCCAAATATGAACGGCAGACATTTCAAATGAGATTGGATTTATAAGAAAATTATTTATAGAATAAATTTTATTGAATATCTTATGTTCTGCAGGAATCTTAATCGTAATCTTAATCCTAAGTTATTTTTAATAAAGATTAAGAGCATGATTAAAATTAAGAATCACCACCATAAAATCCGTTAATTTCCAATAAAACAATTTTTGCTTAAGTTCTGTTAGAAAAAATCAATAAGTAAAATTAATTATTCTTTAACAGCTTCAATTCTTAATCTCTTATAATCAATGAACCACTTTCCATCTTTAACATTTGTTGAATAAAGTTCACGCGAAATAATTTCGAGCAGTTTTTTCTTTGCATCCGTATTTATGCCTTCAAAAAAACTTTTAGCAAACATCTCAAGCCAGTCTTCAATTGTATCGTTTTCATTTAAAAAAGTGTTGCGGTCAAAGTGCGCTGCATAAGTAACCCGAAAACCATTATTTTCCAATAAAGAGGAATATTCACCTATTGAAGGGAAATACCACATGGCCAATTCGGAATTACTTTTAAAACCATTTTCAGCTAATACCTTCCTTAAAATACTAATTACTTTTTTAACATTTTCTTTCCCGCCCATTTCCAGTATGAACCTGCCTCCTTTTTTAAAATTTTTATAAACGCACGAGACAGCTTCTTCTTTTTTAAGTACCCAATGTAAAACGGCATTTGAAAATACCGCATCAAACTTTTCATTGAAATTAAAATCAGCAGCATTCATCAATTCAAATTTCAAAGTGGGGTAATTTTGCTTGGCAAGATTAATCATTTCTTCAGAACTGTCGATACCGGTAACATCGGCGCCGGACTCTGCAATTAAATTTGTCAAATATCCAGTGCCGCAGCCTAAATCAAGAATTTTTTCTCCCCGTTTAGGCTTCAAAAAGTTTAACAGATCCTCTCCGTATTTAAAAACATAAGAATGTTTTTGATCATATAAATTCGGATCCCATTTCTTAACAATTTGTTCTTTATTTTCAGTCATTTATTAATTTCATTAATAGGTTATTAGTATTATAGGATAATTTGCTTACCGGATTGTGCTTCATGAACTCCAATACTTTTATCAATATTTAATATTGAAGCACCCATCCAGTCAATTGCTTCCGGTTCCCCGTGAACCAAAATTACTTTTTTAGGCTTTAATTTCTTCACAATTTTAAGAAGATCTTCCCTACGAGAATGTGCGGAAAATCTAAAATTTTCAATATTACATTTTACTTCTTCATCTTCCTCTAAATTATTCATTTTTATTTTTTCCCCCTTAATTGTATTTGCTATTCTGTATCCGGGGGTACTTTCTTCCATATAGCCTACTGTAAATATTGCAGACCCGGAATGTCTAATCCAGTGCTTAGCAAGATTAAATGAAGCAGTACCTTCTATCATCATCCCGCTGGAAGCAAGGACAATACACGGATTATTAAAAAAGCTTTCTACTCTCTCAACATCATATAAATTTTTACTCGGTATTGCCTTTATTTCAAATTCGGGATCAATCATATTAACAACATAGCGGTTATAATCATAAACTCTGCTAATTTTATCAGCAAGACCCCCGGAATAAATATCCACATTTGTAATTTTATTCCGCTGCATCATTTTCCAGATAAGAGAAATCATCTCCTGCATTTTACCAAGAGAAAAAACCGGGATAAGAATTGATCCGCCGCCGTTCATTACTTTATTTATAGATTTGGCAAATCTTTGTTCCTCTTCACTCCAATCCAATAAAGTTGATGAATCTGTTGCGCCGTAAGTTGATTCAAGAATCAAAACATCAATCTTACTATCGGGCAAAACAGCACCTTTTAAAAGTGTTTGATTTTTAAGATTAATATCCCCGGTGTAAAATATCTTTTCTTCATTATATTCCAGCAGAATACCTGCCGAGCCGAGAATATGCCCGGCATCCAAAAATTTTACTTTTATGGAATCCTTACTTTGATTAAAAACATTTCCAACAACAAAATTTTCGTTATAAGCTTTGTATTCAATGCTCTGAATCAATAGACCTATTTCGTCATGTGAATAAACAGCGAGGTTATCTTCTTCGGATAATTGCTTTTTTAAAATTTCCACCGAATCGTGAAGAGTTAATTCCGCCAGCGCCCTTGTTTGAGGTGTTGTAATTATTCTTATATACGGATGCCGCTTTACCAGATAAGGCAATGCGCTCAGATGATCTTGATGGGCATGAGAAATTAGGACATAGTCGACAGTTAAATCGTTTATTAGATCGAATTCGGGTAAGGCCTCCAATCCGGTTTTTTGAGGATGCATTCCGCAATCCAGAATAATACCGGCGCCTCCAATGTTAAGATAAAAACAGCTAGCACCGATTTCTCCGGCACCGCCCAAAGGAATAAATTTAATCATAAATTACAACGAAATGTAAGCTAAAAATTAAATTTGAACTTATTATTAAACTACTTGATAATCAAATTAGTCATCTTCTAATTCCATTTCATTTCAGAATTACTCAAAAAGTCATATCATTATTTCTCTATATTGTTAAGAACGGCGCTAACCGCCCATTAACTATATTTTACCGGTTAAAAGATTTCTTTTGATTTATTCGCAAAAATCAAATATTCTTAAATTTAACTTCTCTTCCGGTTTTTAATAAGGAAGCTATAAAACTTTAGATTTTTTATTAATTATTAATCTAAAGTGAATTCAATAAATGTGGAAATAAGATTTATTAAAAAATATTTTTAATCAATTGTAACTATTTAAATATTCATTTCGTCTATAATTAAAAAGATGTTGAAGTCACTAAGATACAAGCTATTGATTCAGCAGCATAAAAACAGAATTTACAGCTATTCGCTTTATATGCTGAAGAATAAGTTAGACGCGGACGACGTTACTCAAGAGGTATTTATAAGGATATGGAACAATATTGACAAATTTGATGCAAAAGCTGCTAAATCCTGGATAATGAAAACAACTCACAATTTATGTCTTGATTATTTAAGGAGGCGAAAGTTGTCAACCGTGAGAGAATATATTATTGATGAGGAATCGGAAGAAAAAATACAGAATAATGATAGATACAGCGACCCGGAAATGGAAACGAGACGAGAAATATTAAAAGAGAAAATACATGAAGCAATTGAAAGATTACCCGAAAACTTTAAAAGTATTTTCGTGATGTACGAATTACAGGGTTTAAAATATAAGGAGATAAGCGAAATATTAAATTTGCCGCTTAACAGTGTCCGAGTATATCTTTTAAGGGCCAGGAAAAAACTTCAGGAAGATTTGAGAGAATTTAAACATGAAACAACAGAAAATTATTAACGAAAAATATCTGGATAAAATTATTTCGGTTGCATATGGTGATGCCGGAATAGTTGATAAATTAAGTATTTACCGGGATGCCCGTAAATATCCGGAAGTTAAAAAGATATTAGACGAATATCGAACAACGGCTGAAGAAGTGAAAAGTTTTGCCGGCGAGAAATGCCCTGATGATTTAGTTAGAAAAATAGAAAAAGTAATTCCCGGTGTAAAACAAAATAAATCCGGCAAATATTTAATCGCTTTTAGAAAACCTGTCTTCTCATCTGTTGCTTTAGTAATGGTTATAGCAATTGCAGCTTTTTTGATATTCAGACAGCCAAATAGGGAACCAAAATATTCAAAAGCCGAAGTGCTGACTGCAGAAATTCAGATCAAGCAATCGTTGGGTCTGGTAGGAAAAATCTTCAGGCAAACACAAAATACAATTTCGCAGGATGTACTGGATAAGCAGGTCGTCCCGCCTATTAAAAGGGGAATGAACGTAGTAAATAATTTATTAAACGGAGGATAATATGAAAACCGCAATTAAAATATTTTTATTATTGATTATGTCATTTTCACTGAGCGTATTCGCTCAAGACAAAGAGGATTATTCGAACGAACCCGGTTATGTAAATTTCGGCAATCTCGCCTCGTTTATGAAAAGCGATAATGTTACCGAAGTAAACATCGAAGGTTATTTAATGAAAATGGTCAGCAATCTAACGGAAAAAAGCGATCCCGAATTATCTCAAATGTTGAGCGGGTTAAAATTGATTAAAGTATATTCATTCGATGCAAATGCAAAAAATTCAAACCAATTAATGAGCAAAATAGACCAAATTGATAAATCCCTTACAAACAAAAATTGGGATCGAATTGTAAAGGTTAGAAGCGCCAAGGAGAATACTAATGTTTACATAAAAACTACTCCCGATCAGAAAACCATTGTGGGATTGGTTGTAACTTCACTGGAAAAGGACGGTGAATCTGCTTTCGTAAACATTGTCGGCAATATTGATATGGATGCTTTGGGAAGACTCGGCAGTAAATTCGATATTCCCTCACTAGAAAATATTCATAAATAAAAGGGGGATACAATGAAAAAGTTTTTAACAATTTCGCCCTTAATAATCATACTGTTTTCAAGCACGTTGTTTGTCGGCTGCTTTGGTGTGGATGGAAACTTCTCCAGTCTTAAAAATAAAATTATCTCGTCAACAGATAACTATTATCATACGGACGTAGAATTTTCTGTCGGTTCATTCGGAATTTCAATTGCAAAACTTGCAGTTAAGATGGATGATAACGATCAGAATGCCAAGGAAATCCTTGATAATATTACCCATGTCCAAGTGGGGGTGTATAAGAGCCATAAAAATTGCAATCTTAATAACGGCTTCCAGCTGATTAAGGATATCAATACTCAAATGAACGAAAACGGATGGCAATATGTAGTAAGAAGCCGTAATAATAAAGAAGTTACCGGCGTTTATGTAAAGATTAATAACAACGAATTAAAAGAACTGTTTGTGGTAACCTTAAATCGCCGCGAGCTGACATTGGTAGAAGTTAGAGGAAACCTTGAAAAAGTTTTGGAAGCAGCGATAAGAGAAAAGGGATTTAAACTTAAACATTCCCTCGCATTCAACTGAATTGCTAAATATAAAAAACCCGCAACCTTGCGGGTTTTTAATTAAGTGATATTTTTCTTGCTATAAATTATTTTTCAAAAACTACCTTAATTCCGCTGAACCACAATTTAAATTTTTTACCCAGACCGTTGTGCATTGTTGATATCGTAAATCCGCCGTAATTTTTATTTCCCTCCCATGTGGCAGGACGCGGATTTTTTGTACTTCCCCCATGCAGATAAACCCACTGATGTATCATATTGTTTTTATTTAAATATAAATCGAATCGATCACCGGGAGTGTAACCTACTTTATCTGAATATTGAACCGCCAGACATCTCCCCTCGCCTTTTCCTATAGGATATTTTTTCATTCCTTCATCTGTAAATTTAACATTTGTATCCCATACTAAATGGAATGGGAACAACAGCCAATAATTATCATTAATAAATGCTGCATCAATTTTTTTTGTTTTCTCATCCATTTTTTTATTTCTGTTATATGTTAAAGTTTCATCTTTACCGTTTTTGTTCTTTCCCCAATATGTAATTTCCTTAGTCTTCGGATACCATTCCCACTTCCTGCTGAATTTTTTACCGCCGAATTCAACATTAAAAGTATAATCGATCTTTTTTACTTTTGAAAAAGCGTTTACTCCATAGGCCTCGGCTATTTTTTCATTTAATGAGGTTTGCTTCTTATTAGAACTTGACATTGTTTTATATATGTTATCGGACGAATTAAATTTTACAGCATCAGATTTTACGCTTGAAATATTTGATTCGACAAAATTCAGCGAAGGCAGATAAGCAAAAACACCTCCAATTCTATTTATTTTAACTTTACAATTGGAAATAAAAAAGAAGCTAAAAATCAAAATAGATGAAACTACTATGAGTCCAATTTTACTAGAATATTTTTTACGATAAGTTGAAAACGCCAGTATGACAGATATTATTATCATTATTAACAATAATTCAAAATTAAAATGCTTTAAGGAAAGCAACGATCGGAAATAAATAGAATTTAGCATAAACTTTTCCTCTATGTTAGTGCAATATTTAGTTATTTTTTAAATCTTATTTGATAATCTATAACAGCCGGCCTTATTTAGATTAGATAAAACGACTTTTCCGCAACAAGCCAAAGCAAGATATAAAGTATAAATTCCTTGATCAATACAAAAGGGTATTTGAGTGCTTTAAAGCAACAAGTTATAATGGATTACATAAGATAAGAAGAATGATTTTCAGCAAAATAATAATCATATTTGCTGATAAAGAAAATCAATTTAAATTTTAATGTTGGTTTTTGTAGAAAAATTTAAGCTTATGTTTTGTTAATCTTTTGCTCTTATCATTCTAATTGGTCCATTAGATTTTTTACTATATAACATTAGTTCGCCTCTCATAAATTCAAACTCACTGAGCATAATCTCTCTCCCGTCTTTAACAACAATAAAAGTCTTGCCTTTAATTACATACTTAGCATTAAATGATTTTAATATATTATGTATTTTGAAAGTTCCATCGGTGTTATAGGTTATTGTCATTTTTTGAACATCCGGATTAAGTACAATCCATGTTCCAATTATACCGGCGCCTCTTTCAGCTTTATTTTCACGTACCATTTTTAAAGTTTGATTATTACCTTTTACTTTCATTACCTGTATTAAAGTATCCGAATAAATTAAAACTGTAGATGAATCAGCTTTATTTTTATTTAAAATTGGTATATAATAGTTGGAAATTAAATTCGTTCCGTTTAGTTTATATCTACCTCCCCAATTAGAGGTTAAATCATATTTAAAATCACTATTCTTTTTGAACTCCAAAGTTAACCGGGAAGATTCTAATCGATTAGGCAGTGTTTCCCATTTCCCTATTAAAGGATTTTTACTTGCCGTTTTCTTTCTCGTTTGTGTATATGAATCTGTATGAAAACAAGATGTTAATATCAAGAGTATAAAAATAAAATTTAACTTCATTTACTCCTCTATTTTAATAATTTAAAATCTCAATTAAATTACTATTTATTATTTTGATTATAACTAATTCTCTATAAATAAACGAACAAACTTAATTACAATAGCATTGACAAACAATACGGATATCCTTAGGCTGCTTTTTTTATATCTAAATTTAAAGGAAGAATTAATAGGGTAGTGTATATCGGCAAATTTATAACTTTTTATAAGCTTAGTATCATATTTCCCTAACACACCTAAATAAAAACGGAACGATCCTTAATACTAATTTTTGTCATGCTAACATTTACTTTATTTCTTAAATTCTTCTCTTCTATGTTTAAGATACGATCTGAAGATTAGAATTTGAGTAATAGCAACTGTACTAAATACTCCGACCAAAATTAAGATAACCGGTGTATGCATTTTATTTCCTAAAAACTAATTTATTTTAATGAATTTAAATAGATTTTTTATCCGCGATATCTGAAAATATTTAATTACAATAGTCAATGTATAACGAATATAATTAAATAAATTCTCTTAAAAAACTAAAAAATGAAACAATAGACTGAAAACACAATTCTGCTTAGCAGCAGCAATGATATGAAATTAAAGTTAATGTGATTAAAAGCAGTAAATATTTTGTTAAATTCTTTCGGGATTATATAATACAATTTTTAGTGGAATAATATAATATTATAGCTTAACTTATCACTAAATAATAAAGGAATTTAATATGCTCAAGCATATTTCATCTGGATTTATTTTCATAATGTTTTCAGCAAACTTATTTTTCCTCTTTAACAATCAAATATTTTCACAAACAAAAACACATCATAAAATAATGGAAATAAAGATTTACAGCACAGCATTCAAGAACGGCGATTTTATCCCGTCAAAATATTCATGTGAAGGTTCTAATGTTTCCCCTCAGCTTCGTTGGGATGAGGAGATAAAAGATGTAAAATCTTTTGCAATAATCGTAGAAGATCCGGATGCTCCGGGCGGAGATTTTGTTCATTGGGTTATTTATAATATCCCCGGTAATGTTAGAGAACTACATGAGGATGTTACACCGTCACGAAATATTTCCGACCAGATAATGTTAGGTACAAACAGCTTCGGACATATCGGATACGGCGGTCCGTGCCCCCCGGCCGGTAAAGCCCATAGGTACTTTTTCAGGATATATGCACTTAATACTCTTTTGCATCACCTGGAATCCGGGGCTACAAAAACACAACTGATGAAAGCCATGGAAGGACATATTGTCGGCAAGGGAGAATTAATGGGAAAATACCAGAGATCCAAGTAGAAATCAGTAAATATTTTTACATCAATTTCGGTGTACCGATTATATAATGCACAAGCTGATCTATTACAAATTCTTTTTCATCTATTACTGCATTAACTATATCGCCTATTGAAATTAATCCGATAAGCTTACCGTCATCAATTACCGGAAGATGCCTTACACGCTTATTTATCATCAATGCCATACATTCTTCCGTACTTACTTTGGAATTTACATATAATACTTTCGACGACATTATTTCACTTACAAGTGTGTCCTTTGAAAATTTTCCGTGTAAAACTACTTTCCTCGCATAATCCCTTTCAGACATAATGCCGACTAATTCTTCGTCTTTCATCACCAGCAATGCACCGATCTTTTTTTCTGCCATAAGTCTAAGTGCATCAAAGACAGTAGATTCGGGTGAAATAGACCAAATTAAATTACCTTTTTTCTGTAAGATTTCATTTACGGTTTTCATAAAAAATCCCTTTCACAAATTAATTATAATCAATAACCGCATCAGTTAAATAAATTTATTTCCGTACCGCACCGCAAATCGGCATATGAATTTAGAGATATTTATCGAGTTGAAAATATATTCTTAAGGAGAATAATAAATTATTTTAATAATTCCAATTAATTTTTAAAAATAATTGTTACCCCTAAAAGCAGATATTGTGAGAATTCAAGATAACATTAGAAAATTAGCATAAAACTTTCTAAATGTTTAATAAAGATGAAAAAGACTTAAATCGTTGTCGTAGAGGTTTCTATTTAGTTGATAAAGCCTATAAATTTTATGTTTTCCGCCTAAATAGATAACTCTACGACTAATTTCTTTTAACCTTTTGTAACCAACAAATTGTTTTTTACAGAAACCGCATCGGTATAAAATCTAACGAGATTTTCTGCCCATCCACCCTGTGCAGTAGACATAACATTTCCTTCCAGCAATACAGTTCCATTATTAACAATTATATGAATCGGAGGATTTGCCGAATATTCCATTCCGTAAAATTCCGGGTCATTATAAATTAATCTTGCCGCTCTTCTTCCTATTCTTCCGGGACCGAATGTCGGTTTAATATTATTTACTACTTTTTTTACACCTTCAACTTTTTCGGCTTCATTCTGAAACTGCTGAACGTACCATGGAAGATGTACCCATCCATTTAAAGTTACAATACCGTTTGTATCCTGCACAGTAACCCAATCAAAAATACCGTAGAAAACATTATTGTATATTCGCTTTTCAACCGCCTTAATAATCTTTTCGGAAGAAACATCCTGACTAGCAACTTCAATATTATTAACTACTTCAATATTATCTTCTACTTTTTGTGCCTCTTTAGCAGCTAAATTTTTATCATATATTGTCGAAACTGTTCCATTAAGTAATATTTTATTGTTAGCCACGTTTACTTTTATATTATCATTTTTAAGTAAATTATCCTTAGCCAAACGATATTCAACAAATATTTTAATATTGCTGTTTGAAGGTTTTCGGCTGCTTTGAGCATAAACCGGAACCGCCGTTAAGCCAAAACCAAGTAAAAGGTACACCATATTTAAAGTTATCATTTTAAATTTCATTTTTTTACTCTCTTTCAAATCTTTGCACGGCATTAAACTATAATCAATTGAAATATCTTAATTAATCATTTATTAACAATTTTTTTCAACTACTTTTTAGACGGAATTTAAATGACTTCGGTTTGTTGTTTTATAATACTTGTACCCTGTGTCAAACTATAAGTAGCAGTTAATTAATGCGGTTTTAATAATGCATAGTTGGTTTATATGACGTTAATTTTCTTATCAGATATAATCTTAAGAACAAACAGGAGTTGGAAACAACAAAGCTAATTTGGTTTTATACTTTCTTACTTAATTTCAATTAAGAAATCTTCATTTTCCCACTTTTTTGACTCCAGCCAATAAAAGGTGAATTGAATATTACTTCCAATTTTTAATTTACTTGAGGGAATGTCAGCAAGGTGAATGCCTAAGCCGGTATCATTAGTTTGTGTATCCGTATATGTATTCCATCCGTCAGATGACCAGCGGATGTTAGCTTTTGCAAGTGTTTCTATTCTAAAAATTTTACCATTATTGATAAACCTGCATTTATTATTGAAACTCCAAACGGCATACTTAGAATCTATTTTATCAACAACATAGCGCTTATATGTTTGAGGCGGCATGTCGAAAATCTTTTTATCTTTAATTGAACGTGTTAGTTTAACATATTCAGCATGAGCCCAAACCAAGGGCATTGCAGAACCGGAAGGTCTTCCTAAAAACAATGCTTTTTCAGGAATATCATTTGTATCCCATACTTGCTCTGAGATCATTCCGCCGTCATTAGAAAAATTTTCAAGTGCTCCTAATAATTTTGAAGCATTTTCAATATTGCCTGCAGCTAATTCATAATGAGCTCTTTCACCGGCGAGTAAAGGCCAAGCGCGCCCTATTCCGGTTCCATCGAACGGTCTGCCGTCCTCATGCTCACCATAGCCGTCATCATTGTATCTATGCCAAGCTGTTCCATACGGAGTTTCAACTTTTAAAAGCTCATCAATTACTTTTACCGTATTTATAATTTTTGGATCATTTGCATCACGCAATCCGAATCGTACAAGTGCAAGTGCATCCGGACTGATTATATGTACAGCTTCTTCACGATCAGATCCCGGAGGACGATTTTTTATCGGTACAAAACCTTGCGTAGGAGAAGAAGCATCAGCCACTTCCTGAGCAGCAATACGAACATAATATCCTTCAACACCGGTTTTTTTTGCTAATTCAGATTCCAAAACATATGTCCATTTTTCAATGCTTGAATTCCAGTTGTCGGCAGTGTCTCTTAAAAAAGATGCTATTTCAATTTCATTATTCATCTCTGCAAAATCAGCAGCGGCTAAAAGTGCAGGAATTTCCACTGCTAAAGTAAAAGGAGAATATCCGGCATCCTCTTCCCACCTATCTTGCTGTGTTACAGGACCATTACAAACAAGATAAGATGCTGCTTTTTTAATCATTGGCCAAAATTTAATAATATCTTTTTCATTTAAAGCACCTTTACGATATGCTAAGTCGATAAGAAGAATGGGAAAAGCGGTTTCATCCATCTGTATTCCCTGCCAGTAAGTTGAACCGTCCAGCCACATATTCTGAGACCAATGGCCGTCTTTTTCCTGAGTGCTGATTAAAAAATTTATCACTCGCTTTGCATCATCAAATGCTTTAAGTGCAAGTAAACCTCCGGCTGCTTCGGCCAAATCTCTGGGCCAAACCAAGTGATATCCTCCCAGATCATCATCGCCCTTATTAAATCCCCAAGGTATTGAAAGACTGGCTATCAGTCCGCCGGGGAAACGCTTGGCTTCATGAATGCGCAGGACTGAAGCGCTTATTAATTCTAAATTTTTATTATTATTTACAGACGGATTAACCAGGTCCAAACCGTTATGCCATTCTTTCCATTCATTTATGTATATTTTTTTTGCTTCATTAAAATCATCCAGAATGCTTGCTTTTGCCCGCTGACCTGCCTCCGACCAATTTTGTCCGAATCCTATTGCAATTACAAATTCGTTAGTTTTATTTTGTGATAGGTTAATTTCACCTGTTAATGCAATATTTCCATTTTCGGCTTTGTCATATTTTAAAGTTAATTTTTTGCTTTTCCTAAGATCCTGCCATCCATCCGACGTACCGGCAAATCCGGCAGAACAATTTTTCCAGGGAAGAGAGCAGGCAACTGCCATTGCAATGCCATCGCGTTCCGCAAACAGCATTGGAGTACCTTTATATTCTCCAACCCATCCGGTATTTCCGGCACCATGATTTCCTAAGTGAGGAGAAATAATAAAATAAAGATTTAAATCATTGTTAACTTTCTGAAGCACATTGAATGTTACTTTTTGTAGTATACAATCACGAATAGGATCCGCAAATATTTCTTTTACAATATTATACCTTTTGAAAGTACAGGTATTAACCAATTTATATGCCGGAATACCTTCCGCTAAATATTCTAATTTACATTCAGTATTTCTTTTTTCTTCCGAGAAATAATTCTTTCCGTCGGTAACAATAAATTCCGCATCGCGAGTACATGCCTGGTCTAATCTTGGATAATATATTTCATTTAAAATGCCATGACTAATAGTAAACCAAACTCTGCTTGATTTATTGAGTGCCGTACCAACACCGCTTTTAGCACTTGATGTCCATCGGGCAGGTATTCCGGGCCAGTCAGGTGCGAAGTTTATTTTTTCATTCATAATTTATTACAACCTTATTTTATTTGACTTGGTTTTTGAGATTAAAGTTTACTGTAACTTAAACTCAAAGGTATTTAAATACTTTATTGGTTTAATGATTGAAGGAATATAAATATTTAAAAGAAAATACTTTATGCTGAAGATAACTAACACAGCCGGATTAAAATATTTAACAAAACCGGGTACAAAAAATTAAATATTAAACATTCTTTTATTTCTAAACTCATGATGAGAACCTAAAAAAGTAATAATACTTTCCCTGCTTAATACACCGATAATCTGTTCATTTTCTACAACCGGCAGTTGATTTACTCCATCTTTGTCCATTTTTAATAAAGCATCCCATAACGGGAAATTAACATCAACTTTTTCAGTTTCAATATCGGGAATCATAGCTTCGGTAACACTTGTAAATGGCCATTTATCTTGAGGAATATTTTTTATTCTATGAAGAGTCAGCATTCCGATAAATTTTTCATCCTGCTTAACCATCAGACTTCTTCTTCCAATTCCCAGGAAATGATTATCGATAACTTCTTGAAGAGTTGAATCATAAGGAACAATTCCGTAATCACTGCTCATAGCTTCATAAACAGTATGTCCGGTTAAATGATCCTGTAAATACTGCTGCTGTAATTGAGACATCGCCGCACTTTCCAGGAACCAGCCGATAAATGCAATCCACAACCCGCTGCCCATATTCCCACCGAATATCTGCATCACACCGAAGAATATGAACAAAAATCCGAAAAACCTGCCGACAATAACGGCAATGTAAGTAGCTTTGTGTAAATTGTGTGAAACTCCCCAGATTATTGCTCTGAGTACACGACCGCCGTCGAGAGGAAAACCGGGAATTAAATTAAAAACGGCGAGCACAAAATTTATAAAAGCCAAATATTCAAAAAGGGCAAAGAGAGATGTTGCTTCTTTAAAAACAATCTCAAGCAAATAGAATACTCCGGCTAATAAAAAACTTACAATCGGACCTGCAATAGCTATCCAGAATTCTGCAACAGCATTAGGCGGCTCTCCGGCTATTTCAGCAACACCCCCAAAAAGAAAAAGAGTAATTTGCTTTACTTTTATTTTATAATAGATAGCTAAAACCGAATGACCCAACTCATGAAGCAGTACACTTACAAATAACATAATAGAAGTAACAGCGCCGATAATCCAATATTCAGCAACAGGCCATTGTTTAAATTCGTGCGGGAAATAATTAATTGCCAAACTCCAAGTCAGTAATACAAATATTAGGAACCATGTATAATCAAGACCGACAGGGATTCCGATAATTTTTCCAAGCGGTATATTATGCTTTTTCATATTTACCCCCTATTTTATTGTTAAAAATTATATTTTTCAAAATCATCTAAATACCATACTAATTTTAATTATTATAATATTAGATGCTTTTTAAAAAACTTTGTTCCTGTTATGTACGCCGTGTTACATTTAAAATTATTTCAACATTTAATTTAGTTAAAAGTATTTTTATTAATTTTTATTAAATGTCAATTTGCTCTTTTATATAAACCTATGCATTAAAATTAATGCTTCATTTCGATTTTTTCTTTTTAGTCTCATTGCTTATTGCTGGAGATATTAACCAATTATTTCCGTCACGGGCCACCAGCGCTTCAGCCTCCTCGGGCCCCCATGTACCTGCAGCATAATTTGGAATATCCTCCGAAGAAGAAACCTGCCAGACATTTAATATCGGCATTACAACCTCCCAGGCTGCCTCAACCTGGTCGCCGCGCATAAATAATGTTGCATCGCCGAGCATTGTATCAAGTATTAAAGTTTCATAAGCTTCCGGCGGATTTGAATTATAAGCATCTTTATAACTAAAGACCATATCAACAGGATTCATAATCATTTTTAATCCGGGTTTTTTAGCCTGGAAGCTCAGTCTTATGCTCATTTCCGGTTGAATATTTATTATAAGTCTGTTATGCTGCCAGCTTTCAATTGATTCTACGGGAAAAGCACGATGGGGCACCGGACGAAATTGAATAGTTATAACAGATGTTCTTTCCGGCAATCGTTTTCCTGTGCGGACATAAAAAGGAACATTCTGCCACCGCCAATTATCGATAAAAAATTTTATAGCTGTAAAAGTCTCAGTTACGGATTTTGGGTCCACACCCGGTTCATTTCTATAACCGGTTACGTGCTTGCCCTCCATCCAGCCTTCGCTGTATTGCCCCCTTACTACATAATTATTTACTTTTTCTTTGGAATATTTTCTAATTGCTCGAAGAACGTCAACCTTTTTATTCCTAACTTCATCGGCATTAAAAGAAACCGGGGGCTCCATAGCTATTAAGCAGATAAGCTGAAGCAAATGGTTCTGTATCATATCTCTTAAAGCACCTGCATGATCGTAATAGCCTCCGCGGTGTTCTACCCCGACTTGTTCTGCTACAGTAATCTGCACATGTTCGATGTAATTTCTATTCCATATCGGTTCGAAGAGAGCATTGGCAAATCTAAATGCCATCATGTTTTGAACCGTTTCCTTGCCGAGGTAATGGTCAATCCTGTAAACCTGGCACTCATCAAAAATATCGCATATTATTCTATTAAGATTTCTTGCACTAACAAAATCATGCCCGAATGGCTTCTCTACAACAATCCTTGCACGGTTTTTATCTTTTGCGATATGAGATTTACCAAGCTGCTTGGCAATAGTTTCAATAAACGAAGGAGGAATTGCCATATAAAATATTCTATTTGCAGATACCCCCCATTTTTTCTCTATTTCATTTAAGCGGTGAGATAGTTTTTTGAAACTTTCAACACTGGTGAAGTCTGCTTTTTGATAACTTACCGAAGCGGCGAATTTTTTCCAATCTTCAAGCTTAGCTTTCCCGCTTCGCGAAAAATTATCAATTCCTTCTTTTAATCTTTTTTTAAATTTTTCATTCGAAAAAGTTTTTAAATCTAGTCCTATTATTTCAAAATTATCCGGCAGCCAACCATCCAGAAACAAATTATAAAGTGCCGGGATAATCTTGCGCCATGCCAAATCTCCTCCGGCACCGAAAATAATAAGAATAGTCGGATCCGGTTTTCTTGCAGATATCATTATTTCTCCTTTAAATTAAACCCGTAATTTGCCAGTTCATTTTTAGTGGTTTCATATTTTCTATGATGAATCCCATTAATTCCGAGAGTTGCGGCAACTTCAATAAACATATGCCTGTCATCTATGTAAAGAACTTTATCCGGTGTAACCTGCGAAGCATCTAATGCAACTTTATAGATGTCAACATCGGGCTTGCGAAAATGCACAAAACTTGATGCGATAAATGCATCAAAAATTTTATCCAGATTATATGTATGAATCCTATGTTCCGTAAGCTCTCTGCCTTCGTTGCTTACAGCGGTAATTTTTAATTTATATTTTTCTTTTAATCCTTTTATATATTCCAGCATATCCGTAAAAGGTTTAGACTGCTCGAACATAAAATATTTAAAATCTTGTTTTGAAAAATTTCTTTTTTCATAAAAGACTACTCTATCCATATAATCATCAAGACTAAGCTTACCTGCTTCGTAAGTATCGAAAGTAAGGTGATGCCGCTCGTTGATTTCTTCCTCATCAAGGTTAAATGTTTTTACCGCAAGATTACGCGCATGCCTGTCCCATCCGTTGGTAAGAAGCACTCCGCCGATATCCAGGAAAAATGTAGTAATCTTATTTTTATCAGCCATAGAATAATCCTTTTTGTAAATTGATTTGATTTCCGCTTACGGAATCTCTATACTTTACTTACTATAAAATAAGATATTACGGAGAAGTTTATGCCTAAAGCATCACAAATAGTTGTTAAAAGAATAGTTTTGGATACCTAATTTTTACAAGCGGTTCAAAAATAATTGAATGGGAATTATAATTTTTAATTGCGCACTTTTTTGACGGATAAATGCAGTTTATAACACGTTATTATTGATTTTTCAAAAAATATCTTTATAATTGATTTATGCGACATCGTTAAGGCGATTTGATTGTTAAGTTGGTTAAAATATAAAAATTAAATCCTTGTAACATTATAACAAGGGTATATACGACAGATTAATTTGTATAAATATAAACACCGGCAATAATTTTTCGTGAGAATTAATGTTTTGATAAAGCATTTGCGGATTTAGACTTGTATATTTCGGCTATTCATTTTTTAAAATTATTAAGAACAAGTATTATTTTTTAGCATTTAAATAATAGCGCTTAAATAAGTGCACTTAAGGAGAATTTATTATGAGTAATTTAATTAAGCTTTTGGAATACGGTCAGAGTTACTGGCTTGATAATTTAACAAGAAAAAAAATCAAGGGGGGGGAATTAAAGAAAAGAGTTACACAGCAAGGTCTTCGCGGAATAACTTCCAATCCGAGTATATTCAATAAAGCAATTACCGGCGGGAACGATTATGATTCACAAATAAAACAGCTTGTAAATCAGAAAAAAGGAATACATGAAATTTACGAAGCACTAACTGTGAAAGATGTGCAGGACGCCTGCGATTTATTAAGGCCTGTCTTTGATGAAAGTGAGGGAGTAGACGGATTTGTCAGCCTTGAAGTTTCTCCTTATTTGGCACATGATGAAGAAGGGACAAAAATAGAAGCTAGGAAATTGTACGCGGAAGTTAATCGTCCGAATTGCTTTATAAAAATTCCCGGTACGGATGAAGGGGCTAAGGCAATTGAAGAAGTACTTTATGAAGGAATTAATATTAACGTAACTCTTCTCTTTTCAATCTCAAGCTACGAAGCGGTAGCAAATGCATATGTTAATGCATTGGAAAGAAGAGCGAATGAAGGAAAATCAATAAAAGAAATCAGATCTGTTGCTAGCTTTTTCTTAAGCAGAATTGATGTACTTACCGATCAATTGCTCGGGCATTTAATTATTCCGGGAGATACTAATGACAACAGTTTAAAACCCGAAAACCTTTTAGGTAAAGCAGGTATCGCAAGCGCTAAGCTTGCTTATCAAAGCTATAAAAAAATATTTAAAGGCGAGCGCTGGAATAGATTAGTTGAGTTAGGTGCAAAAGTTCAACGGCCGCTTTGGGCAAGCACAAGTACGAAGGATCCGATGTACAGCGATGTGAAATATGTTGAGCCATTAATCGGTCCTGATACCGTAAATACTCTTCCTGATGAGACAATAGATGCATTTGACGATCACGGAAAGCTTGAAGAAAACACTGTTGAAAAGGATGTCGATCAATCTTATAAACTATTTGAAGATTTAAGAAAACTCAATATTGATATTGATTTTATTACCGAGCAGCTTGTCAATGAAGGTATTCAAAAGTTTATTGATCCGTATGATAATTTAATGAAGACACTCGCTCAAAAGCGGAATGAAATATTGGGAGATAAGCTCGGCAAACAAAAAATAAGCTACGGTAAATCCAAATCGCTGGTTTCCGCGGCAATGAAATCATTAAATGAAAAGCAGTATTCCAGGAGATTATTTGCTAAAGATCCTTACTTATGGTCATCCGATCCTGAAGAAATTAAAGAAATTAAAATTAGAATCGGCTGGCTCGACAGCATGGAATATTTTTTAAGCAAAGCTGATGAAGTCGATCAGCTTGTAAAAAGCATTAAAGCAGATAAATATAAATTTGTTGTTCTGCTTGGAATGGGCGGAAGCAGCTTGTGCCCTGAAGTATCCAAAGAAACTTTCGGTTCAAAAGCCGGTTATCCGCAGTTATTTGTACTTGATAACACCGATCCCGCTGCAATTAAGAATGTTGAAGATCAAATTGATTTGGCAAAATCACTTTTTATCGTATCGAGCAAATCGGGCACAACAACCGAAACATTAAGTTTCTACAGATATTTTTATGAACAGACGGGAAAGGTTGTCGGTGAGAATGTTGGGAAACATTTTGTAGCCGTTACCGATCCGGGTACACCGCTGGTAACCGATGCACATGATCATAATTTCCAGCATGTATTTGAAAATCCTATTGAGTTCGGCGGAAGATATTCTGCTCTTTCTTTTTTCGGATTAGTGCCGATGGCTTTGATCGGAGTAGATATCAAAAAGATATTAAATAATGCTCATCAGATGATGATAAGCTGCGGTCCTTTCGTTCCTGCGGAAGCAAATCCCGGTGTTAGTTTGGGAACTTTGTTAGGCGTTAATTACAAACTCGGCAGAGATAAAGTTACTTTTGTTCTATCAAAATCAATTAGCGCATTCGGTTTATGGGTTGAACAATTGATAGCTGAAAGTACTGGAAAAACCGGCAAAGGTCTTTTACCCGTTGAGGGTGAGAAGCTCGGCGCTCCGGCTAGCTACAGTAATGACAGAGTTTTTGTTCATATTTATGCCGAGGATGATGAATACAAAGGCGACGAAAGAAAACTTGCCGCGCTAGAAAAAGAAGGACACCCGGTCGTTCGTATTTCCATAAAAGATAAGCTTGCATTAGGCGCTGAGTATTTAAGATGGGAAATTGCAACTGCAACCGCCGGAGTGGTAATGGGTATCAATGCTTTTAATCAGCCTAATGTTGCTGAGAGCAAAAGCAACACAAAAGAATTATTGGAAGAATGGAAGCAGAAAGGAAGCTTCAGCGAAGGAGATCCGGTAGTTGAGAAAGAAGGAATATCAATTTACTGTAATCAATCTGCCGATTGGCTCTTTGAAGGGCATAGAAAAAATGTTAAAGATTTTTTTGGCACTTATTTAAAACAATCTAAGTCGCCGGATTATTTTTCTATTCTCGCTTACTTTCTTCAAACACCGGCAAGACATAGGTTTCTTCAATCCATTAGATTTGGTGTTAAAGATAAATTTAAGGTTGCAACTACACTCGGCTACGGACCGCGCTATCTGCATTCTACAGGCCAGCTCCACAAAGGAGGAGCAAATACCGGAGTATTTATTATACTTACTGCAGATGCTCAGGAAGAAATTCAAATTCCGGGAAGTCCATACGAATTTGCAACCTTACAGAGATCGCAGGCTTTAGGTGATTTAAGATCGCTCAACAATAAAGAAAGAAGAGTAATCAGAATTCATCTTGGCAATAACATTGAAGCCGGACTTAAAAAGCTTTCTGAAATGTTGAAGTAATTAGGGATATTTTTTAAGTTTATTTTGGGCTATCTAAAAAGTAATATTGTCATTATAAACGAAGTGAAGTGATCTCAAATTTAAATTAAGAGATTGCTTCACTCATCCTAAGGACTCGAAATTGTGTAAAAAGTTAGGATTTGTCATGCTGAACTTGATTCAGCATCTGTCTTTGTGCTAAAAACACATAGTTAGATTCCGGGTCAAGCCCGGAATGACAGTTTTTACACAGTCTCACTCCTTTAGAGAAAATTCGTCTACCTTCAGTCGATAAATTTGCAATTACTTTTTCAATCTTTTTGGTCACCTAAAAGTTCTATAATCGCATACCTAATTGATAAGGACATTTAAGACGGAGAATTAAAATGAGCAGTGACGGATATGTGCAGGTAACTAAACCGGGAATGTCGAGATCGGTTCCGCCGGAACCAAGTGTTGTTGTTATATTCGGAGTAACCGGAGATTTAACGCACAGGGAATTAATACCATCCTTGTATGCATTGAATTGTAAAAATTTACTGCCTAAGCCGTTTGCAATTATCGGATTTGCACGCAGAGACTGGAGCGACGAGTTCTTTCGGGATGAAATGAAAAACACAATGAAAAAGGTCAGCGAATGCGGTGAGAAAGAATGGGATTTGTTTGCTAAAAATCTTTTTTATGTTAAAGGAAATTTTAATGATGACGCATCAAGTTCTTATGCCGATCTGAATAAAAAAATTAAGGAAGTGCAAAAATCTTTAAATATACCTGATAATATTTTATTCCATTTATCTACTCCGCCTGAAAATTACAGCGCGATAATCGAAAGATTAGGCGAAGCATCTCTTTCTAAAAGTAAAAACGGCTGGAGAAGAGTAATTATAGAAAAGCCTTTCGGGCATGATGAGAATTCTGCAAGACAATTAGATCATGAAATACACAAAGTTTTTGAAGAAGAACAAATCTTTAGAGTAGACCACTATCTTGGAAAGGAAACTGTCCAGAATATGCTGGTTTTCCGTTTCGCAAATCCCGGCTTTGAACCAATATGGAATAGAAACTATATTGAAAACGTTCAAATTACTGTTGCTGAGGAACTTGGAATCGGAACACGCGGAAATTTTTATGAGTCGACCGGTATACTAAGAGATATGGTACAGAACCATATGCTGCAGGTACTTTGTATGACGGCGTTGGAACCGCCTGTTAATTATGATGAATCTTTAAGATCGGAAACAATAAAAGTTCTGGATTCGATATGCAAAATTAATATTGATAAAGATGTCGTGCTCGGGCAGTACGGCGAAGGTAAAATTAAGGATGAAAAAGTTGTTTCATATAGAGATGAAAAAAATGTTGCCGAAGATTCTACTACTCCAACCTTTGCATCATTTAAACTGATGATTGACAATTGGCGATGGGCAGGTGTCCCTTTTTATTTAAGAACAGGAAAACGTTTGAAAAGAAAACTGACTGAAGTAACAATTCAATTCAAACCTACTCCTCACTTAATGTTTCCCGGATATAAAAAAGACGGTTTAAATAGAAACGTTCTAACTTTCAGACTTCAGCCTGACGAAGGAATAGTTTATACTTTTATGGCAAAGCAGCCCGGCGCCGAACTGATGCTTCAGCCTGTTAATTTAAATTTCCAGTATGATTCCGCATTCGGAATATCCGAACCGCCGAGCGCCTACCAGTGGCTTTTATTCGATGCGATGAAAGGAGATCAAACATTATTTCCCAGAGCGGATTGGATTTACAAAGCATGGTCAATAATGGATCCCGTAATAAAAAAATGGGAAGCCGAGCCGTGGATTAAACTTCCTAATTATTCTGCCGGTACTTGGGGGCCTGAAGAAGCAAACAAGCTTATCTCAACCGGCGGCTGCGCCTGGGCGGTGAAAGAATAAAATAGCTTTTTCAAATGTCATTCCGGGCTAGACCCGGAATCTAAAAAAGGTAATTTTAGGTTCATGATTAATAGTTTCTACCTTTAATCCTCTCTTGATGTAACTCCCGTCAAAACTCCCAATTATAGAATTGAATAATTGAACATTAATCCTTAATTAGCACAAAACTTAAGAATTAGATTGAAGGAGATTTTATGTGGCAAGGATGGATCACCTTTTTAGCCGGGCTGTGGTTAACTATTTCTGCTTTTTTCTGGACTATACAAACCAGGGAAAATCTGATAATTACCGGGATAGTAACTATAGTTTTCGGATTTTGGGCAAGCAAAGAATGGGAAGGCGTTATGCTCGGGATGCTGGGCATTTGGGTTCTTGGAAGCGGATTAGCAACTTACCTGAACCTTCCGATTAATTATGCACTGACAGGTATTTCTATTGTATTAGTTGCTTTATTGTGTGCGACTGTCAATATACGGCCTCAATTATCAAACAACACTAAGTAATTTTCTATTCAAAATAATAAAAGAATAAAATGTCTCAATTTTTACTTCATTAATTGATTTAGCCGAATCCTTTTTGTATTTGAAAAATATGTTTTATGAGAAAGCGATTGTATATCTAAGTAAATAGGAAATTATTTTAGGAGGTATATTATGAGGACAGGTTTCGAAACTGATAAAAAGGGTTTTTTAATTGTTGAGGTTATTTTAATTACTTTGACTTTAATGCTGATCGGCTGCAGTAAAAAGAGCAGTTATTCAAATCCTGTTGCGCCGGCCGGTACGTCAAATACAAATCAAATAATAATGCAGAATACTTCATACATACCGCAAAATACTACTGTTAATAAGGGCACTAAGGTAACCTGGACAAATAAAGATCCTTTCGATCACACGGTTACAAGCGGTACCCCTGGTTATCCTACAGGACTTTTTGACAGCGGAAACATAGCGCCTAACGGTACATTCAGTTATACTTTCGACAGCACCGGTACATTCCATTATTACTGCAAAATTCATCTGGATAAAATGACAGGCACGGTAACGGTAAAATAATGTTTTAATAATATTGACAAGAAAATTCTTTCTAAAGATAATCTTTGCGTCTTTCGAAGAGATTATATGCTTTTTAATCGCACTATTTTTCTGCTATAACTAGCATTTCAAAATCTTCTGTTGTAAGCTTGTCGTTTCTGCTAAAAGCACCGAGTTTTGCACCGTAAATGTTTATGCTTGTAAAGTGGAGGGTTTTTAGCAGCCATGTAATTTCCGAAGGGACATAATGTCTCTCATTGCTTTCTATTTTTATCTTTTTACCGGAATCATCTTCAAGATATGCGATATTATAATTGCGGAATGTCATTAAGTCGAATGAATTCTTATCGAAGGTAGAATTTTCTTTTCCCTCATGCTTTGTGATAAAATCTTTTACGGAATGAAATAACGGGAACAAACCATTTAATGTTGTGAAAATAATTTTGCCCCCGTCTTTCAATGCGTTTGCTGCGTTTTGAAGAATTCGATAATTCATTTCATCGGTTTCCATTAATGAAAAAGCTCCTTCGCAAAGCATGATAACCAGATCAAATTCATTTGAAAATGTCAGTTTTCTTGCATCTTGAATTTGATAATTGATATTAAGTCCTTCTTTAGAAGCTAATTCCTTCGCACGGTTTAATTGGGATTCCGATAAATCAATCCCCGTTACGGTATAGCCACGTTTTGCAAGTTCTCTTGAATGACGTCCCGTTCCGCAGCCTATATCAAGAATTTTGGTTTGCTTGTTGTAATTAATTTCTTTTTCAACGAAATCACATTCCCCGATAGTGCCCTTTGTGTAAATTTCATTATCATATTTCAAAGCGTAATTTTCAAAAAATTTTTCATACCATTGTTTCATGGTTTTCACCTAGTAATTTTTAAAATAATTGATTAAGAGAAATAAACAGTTTTAATCCGCCTTCGTCCGCTGTATTTCGGCGGACGAGAGCATTCGCGTAAAATTCCCAGCCGATTGCTGCTTAGGATTAAAATCATCAATTAAGATACCCCACTGCTTGCGGCGATGTAATTAATTTAATAGAAGAATTTTATTTACGGATTTGTTCTCATATTTGTCATAAGGTAGTTACTCGATTCCCGCTTTTAATTATCGCAGCAGATTATTTATTAATAAACTTAAAAATTGTTTTTGCAAATTTAAATAATTTTATCTATTCCCGCATACTTAATGAAATCCTGCTTCTGGCAACATCGATTCCTATTATAGTAACATCAATAACATCACCAACATTTATTAAATCGAGAGGGTTTTTTACAAATTTATTCGACATTTGAGAAATATGAAGCAGGCCGTCTTGTTTTACCCCGATATCCACAAACGCTCCGAAATCCACTACATTTCTAACTGTTCCTTTAAGCTTCATTCCTTCTTTCAAATCTTCTATTTTAAGTACATCACTTCTTAATACCGGCTTCGGAATGTCTTCACGAGGATCTCTTCCGGGCTTCTTTAAATTTTCAATTATATCTATTAAGGTAGGTTCTCCTATTCCAATTTCTTCAGATAACTTCTTTGTACCTTTTTGTTTTACAATTAATGAAATCATGGAACCGGAATCTTTTATATTTGCTGCGGAAAGATTAATTTTTTCCAAAAGCTTTTCTGCAGCCGGATAAGATTCGGGATGAATGAATGTATTATCGAGAGGATTTTCACCGTTACGAATTCTTAAAAATCCAGCACTTTGCTCAAATGCTTTTTCTCCAAGCCCTGTAACATCTTTCAATTCGTTTCTTTGATTAAACCTTCCGGCCTTCTCTCTCTGCTTAACAACATTTTCGGCAATCCTTTTATTTAACCCGGAAACATAAGTTAAAAGTGACGCCGAAGCAGTATTAACATCAACACCTACGTAATTAACACAGCTTTCAACTACATCATCCAATTTCTTGGCTAAAAGCTTCTGATTGACATCATGCTGATACAAACCGACGCCGATGGATTTGGGATCGATTTTTACAAGCTCAGCGAGAGGATCAAGCAGTCTTCTCCCTATCGAAATATTGCCTCTTTGACTTGCTTCGAGATCGGGAAATTCCTTTTTTGCTACCGCAGATGCAGAATAAACCGAAGCTCCGGCTTCATTAACAATGATGTAATGACATTTTAAATTGTGTTTTTTAATTAAGTCTGCTATAAAAAATTCTGTCTCGCGGCTGGCAGTTCCGTTACCGATTGCTATTATATTTACTTTGTATTTTTCAATTAATTTTACAACCAGCTTTTCTGCTTCGCCAGTTTTATTCTGTGGCGGATGGGGATAAATCGTGTAACCTTCCAGGTATTTGCCTGTCTCATCTATAACCGCAACCTTTGAACCTGATACAAATCCCGGATCAATTCCCATAATAATTTTTCCGAGCAGCGGCGGCTGCAAAAGCAGCTGCCTTAAGTTAGCTGCAAATATTTCAATCGAATGCAGATCAGCCGTCTCGGTTAAATTATTTCTTATTTCTTTTTCAATTGAAGGGAACAGCAAACGGTTGAACGAATCATCAATTACGGAATCCAGTATCTCCATAAAAACAGATTCGATGTATTCAAAAAACGTTTTTCTGATTATTGAGTGGGCAATTTCATTTTCAAATTCCAAATTCACTTTTAAAACCTTTTCCTTTTCACCTCTGTTTAATGCAAGTATTTGATAAGGTTTTATTCTTGTAATTTCGCAGCTGAATTCATAATAAATCCGGTAAATTTCTTTTTTATCTTTTTCTCTCTGCTTTTCACTTATCTTTTCGTCTTCTGTTTTTTCTTTACCTTTCCCTGACTTTACAACAGATGATTTAAGCAAAAACTCTCTGATCTCTTTTCTAACCTCAGCGCTGTCATTTATCATTTCCGCAATAATATCTTTTGCCCCCTGCAAAGCTTCTTCCGCTGAAGCGACACCCAGTTCTTCATTTATAAATTCCAAAAGTTTATCCTCAAGATTGCCCGTAAAAGCCGGATTTTCCAGAATGAATAATGCAAGCGGTTCAAGACCTTTTGCTTTTGCAATTGTTCCGCGAGTTTTTCTTTTGGGTTTATACGGAAGATATAAATCTTCCAGTTCCTGAAGTTTTACGCATTCTAAAATTTTTGCTTTAAGTTCGTCTGTAATTTTGCCCTGCTCCTCGATGCTTTTAAGAATTGTTTCCCTTCGTTCTTCGAGCAGAGTAAGGTAATTTAATCTGTCTTCTATATTTCTTAAAACATCCTCATCCAGTCCACCGGTATGCTCTTTTCTATACCTGGCGATAAACGGTATTGTGGCATCTTCCTTAAATAATTTGATAACAGCATCAACTTGTTCGGTTTTTATTTTTAGTTCTTCGGAAATAACTGAGGGTATGTTCATACAAATGACCGCGAATAAAAATTAAATTAAAAAATTATTTATGAATGTATGAAAGAAAGGATAAAGAAAGATATTTTTCAACTTGATTAAATAGAAAAATTTTTTAACAAAAAGAATTTTCTTGGCAGGTCACTTTCGCATGTTCTGCAACAAAAATAACTGCTCTTGTAAGTTATGATTCGTTAGTCTGTTTGAGAACTTGTTTTTTGCAAATAAAAATGCGAATAAAAGAATATTCGGATAACTAAATTCATTTTAATGAATATATTTTTATCCAAAACGGGTTCTCGAATAATTTTGAAATCCGACTACAAAATGCCGGTATGTCACAGCTTGCCGCTTTAGTAGTCTA
>Ga0307441_1000101_pt1 | contig 36468 bp, 23 predicted proteins | sample SalMarWE160420MG_FD_202149 | JGI IMG/M metagenome (GOLD analysis project Ga0307441, IMG submission 202149) | Salt marsh sediment microbial communities from the Plum Island Ecosystem LTER, Massachusetts, United States - WE1604-20 | ecosystem: Environmental > Aquatic > Marine > Intertidal zone >... | reverse complement strand
TTCATAAATTCATCTTTAATTATATCTATCACCGATTCTGTTATTCTCACCGCTACTCTTACTATTTTCGACTGATTCACTGTTTCCTCTCCTTTCTAAGTATTCTTCTACTGCTTCGTTTACCATTCTGGTCATTGGTTTCTTTTTCTTTTCATCCGAATGCTTGAGTATATATAGCTTTCTTACAAGTTCCGGTTTTAACTTTGGGCTATATGACATTGTACAGATCCTCCTCATCTATTTCCATTCCGCACTGCTCGCATTTATTGGACAGCTTCCCGTCATAATAATGTGTCTGCTGGAAGCACCAAGGGCATTCGACTATCATTTCACTCTCGTCTTCATCTGACTTATAGACAAATCCCCGGTCCCACCAGCTGTTTCTCTTTGGATAGTATCGTTTATAAGATTCAACACCATCCGTATTTAATATAAGTGCATGATTGTTTTCCATCTCATAGAAGTGGTAACTGCCTTCGCCCATATTAAAGCCTCTTTTTGTTTCTGATTTGATTTCAAGTGATTCCTGCATGATTTCTCTTTCACTTGAGAAATAGAATATATCGTCCTGACTGTTGTAATAAAGCTGGATTGGGTTGTCTTTCTTTATAAGAATTAAATTATCCGGCTGAGAGCTGCTGACTACTCCAACTGCAAAAGATCCTTCTATTTTATCGAACAGTTTCTTTATGTTGTCTCCCTTTGTTCTAGCTGATATAAGCGCAAGTATAGCTTCACTGTCTACTTCTGCATCACGGTTTCTTTTTCCTATGATTTCTTTATCATTATATACTATTCCGTTATGAACAATTGCATACCCGTTCTTTGAGAAGAGTGGATGATTATTTGCATTATTCTTTTCAGTTCCTTGTGTTTTCATTCGGGTGTGGAGTATCATAATCTCAGGAAGACTTAAGTCTTTCCATTCTTTTGTCTTTACCATTTCAGATGATCTGATTGGCGCTTTATGAACAAAAAGTCCTCCGTCTTCCTTAATAAAAGCAAAGCCGCTGGCGTCTGTGCCGCGGCTCTGAAGTAAACTGAACATATCCGATATTTTATCTTTCTGTGGTCTCTTTCCGGAAAAACAGTAATATCCCATTATACCACACATGGTAATTTTATCTCCTTAATTTGTTTTTATTTTTTCTTGTTATTGATTTACTACTAGCGCGGGCTCTTTTAGAGATGTGATCTTTTTGATTAGGCTGATTATTTCTTTCCTTTCATTCTCCCTTAATGATAGGCTTAACCCAAGTCTGTTTGTTCCTACGCCTTCATTTACTTTAACACCGGTGAAGTTTAAAAGTACAAACTCCTTTACTTCATCAATGATATTTTTACTAGCTGAGATCTGGTATTCATCTCTGTCAATTAGACCAAATACATAAAGAGGTCTATACGTATATCCTACTTTACTTCTGATCTCCTTTAAGTGATGATCATTTTCATTTATAATAATGAGACGCCGGTATTCATTGTTTCCTTGAAGCCAGCTTCGTGAAAGATGAATGATTAAGTCTCTGTCTTCATCATAAACATTAGGATTATTCGGTGCGTCGTCATCATAATCCTCATCCCAGCAGTCATTACAGTATGGATCGCCGTCATCACTGTAATGAGTAATGTCTGATCTGCTTACTACTGTGTCGCACCTGCAGCAGTAAGTGAACTGGTTATCAAAGCACTCTTCACAATAAGGTTCGTCAAAAGCAAAGTGTGCTTCACCGTCCGTAAGTTCTTCATCGCAGTTTTCACATCTCATGCTGCAAGCCTCCTTAATCCCCAGTTAGGGAGAATATCCTGGTTCCAGTCGAGCTTTCTGCTTAACAGACAATCTAGTTCCTTCAGTCCTTCTTCACAGTCCATAGGTATTGTATGAAGGTAATGCTTTAGCTGTTTTAAGAAAGTTAAGCTGTGCTGTCTGTTCTTTAGCTCAATAAAGTTTATGTTATCATCAAGTACACCGGTAACAGCAAGTTTTGCCAGAGTTAAATGAACAAGTGTAACAGATGGAGATAGAATGAATGATCCGGGAGTGCGGTATTCAAAGCCGTGAGGTTTTCGTCTGTAGGCTCCTTTCTTACCGTAACCGGTATGTTCTCTTCTTAGTCTCTGCTGTTTGTCATCGATGCAGTTACTGAGTGAGCCGAGTACTACATCGAGTGCGTTGATTATTTCACCGGTAGGTTCAATTGAGAAGTGTGTATGTCCGCCTATTGCGTAGTCATCTTGATAGTGGCCGGCATAGAACTCAATGTCTGGTGCTTTGTCGTGTCCGTAGTCCAGTATCTGATAGATCTTTGAAGTTAAGTCAACCGGACTTTCAGAATATCCCGGACGTATCTCTGCCGTACTTTCACAACCATCAAGCCCCATAGAAGAATGAGACTTGAAGTAATGATGAGCTTCGACAAATCTCCCGTTGCGCCTTAAGATAAGTTCCGGATCGCACCCCAGAGTGAACGAAGTTGATTGCATAGTATAAGACTCCTAGTTTATTTATAAACAAAATTCTTATACCAATTTTTAGGTGTGAAAAAATAAAAAGTCCACTCTCCTGATGGGGTGGGTTTTCTAAAAAACTTTTGAAATTTATTTTGAAACTTTTCTCAGTATTTATAAAATATGTTTAGTGTTAACTAGTAGTTTCTAGCTATGATTTTCAGGACATAGAAATTGCCACTTAATAAAAAATATATTGATAAAATTTAAAAGTCTGAATAAATGATGTATAAGTTTTAGAGAAAAAGAAAATAGTTCTAATGACGTTTAAAGGCTCTAATTTGTAACTTATTTAAAAAATTAAAAAATTGTTGAAAATTATTTATTAAACTCCTTGACAATAACCAAAAAATAAATTATTTTCCTTAAAGGTTTTCGAAAAGCATTAAGGGATTAAATTCGAATATTAAATATATGGGACTGACTGGGCGAAGCTATATTTACTCTTAATAGATCAAATATTTAAAATACCTTCTTAGTAGCAATTCAATAAAAAATGAATATCAAAAAACAAATAAGAAAAAGAGTTACCCTTAAAGATGTAGCTAAAGTTTTGTCTATCACTCCGGCCACTGTCTCAAAGGCTTTAAGAGACAGCAGCGACATTTCCTACGAGACAAAAGAAAAAGTGAAGAAGGTTAGTCAAGAACTTGGGTTCAGACCTAATTTGTTAGCTAGATCTTTAATCAATAATAGAAGTAGGATTTTGGGTGTAATCATTCCAGACTTACGAATTTCATTTTTTTCTGAAGCAGCAAGAGGAATGTATGAAGAAGCAAGCAGAAAAGGTTATGAATGTTTATTGTTAGTACATGATGAAAACAAAAATAAAGAAAAAAAGAAAATCGAATTTCTTGCTGACATACATGCCGATGGTATTCTGTTAAATGCTGCAGGGGGAGAGGGCAATTATAACTTATATAAAAAAATATATGATGAAGGAGTTAAAATTGTATGTTGGGATAGAAATTTAGAGGGTTTGGGTTTTAAATCCGTAAAAATTAATGATATGGAAGCCTCATTTAAACTAACCTCAAAACTTATAGAGCAAGGAAGGAATAAAATATTGTTTTTAGGGCCCAATACGGGCTTGCGCGTCCTTGAAGATAGATTCCAAGGCTATAAAGAGGCATTGGAAAAAGGAGGAATTGAATTCAATCCTAAATTAGTAATTAAATCCTTTAGAAGTGTAGAAGACAGTTACAATAAGATGATAACTGTGCTGGAAAAAGGGATAGAAATTGATGGAGTTGTCAGTATCGGAGGATTAATTACTTATGGTGCAGGCAAAGCGCTTATTGAAAAAAAATTGGCGATTCCTAATGATATAATTTTAGGCGAATTTGGTGATAATGATATTGTTTACCGTTTGGGAGTTCCTTTTTACACTGTATTCCAGAATCCATATGAGATGGGTAAAGCGTCTACTGATTTGTTGATAAAAATGATTGAATCTAAAAAAGAATATGAGGAATTTGAAGATATTATAATAGATTCGGAGATAATTGAGAGAAAACAAATAATTGTATAAGATAAAGCATATTTTTTAATAAATTACTTAAACGTTTTCGAAATTGATTGAGTAAATTATCTTTTTCGGAATCATTTAATAATCTTTTAATCTATAAAATCAAAATACTTATTTAAGTAAAACAATGTGAAGTTTATGAAACAAAAAAAATTAACATATTTAAAAGACATGTGGGATGATAAATTTGCTGAAAAGCTTGATGAGCCAGAAAAATTACGTTATCGTTCAAATCTATTAGGTTCAGATTTACGAATAACTAATTTTGGAGGTGGTAATACTTCTTCAAAAATTATTATGGACGATCCACTCACTGATGAAAAGGTTGAAGTATTGTGGGTCAAAGGAAGTGGCGGGGATCTAGGTTCAATAAAACGAGACGGATTTGCCACATTATATATGAATAAGTTTATATCACTTCAGAAAAAATATGCTGGAGAAAAGTATGAAGATGAAATGTTGGCTTATTATCCAATGTGTACATTTAATTCGAATCCAAGACCGGCATCAATAGACACACCACTACATGGACTGATCCCATATAAAAACGTTGATCATATGCATCCCGATTGGGCTATAGCAATTGCAGCTTCTGCAAATGGTCGACAATTATTGAAGGAGTTTAATGCCGAATTCGGATATAATTTGGAATGGATTCCATGGCAAAGACCAGGTTATCACCTTGGAACATTGCTTCAAGAAGTTATTGAAAGGAATTCTCAAGCGGAAGGTGTAATCCTTGGTTCTCACGGATTAATTAATTGGGCAAACGGACATTACGAGTGTTACCGCCTTACATTGGAAATTATTGACAGTTTGGGCAAATTTGTCATATCCAGAATTCAGAATAAAAGCGAAAAAATATTCGGGGGACAAAGGTATAAAACACTAAAGAATAAGGAGAAAATAGTTGAACAGATTATGTCAACAATCCGAGGTGGAATAAGCGAAGAAAAATTAGTTTTAGGTCATTATGTAGATTTCCCAGAAGTACTAAGATTTGTAAATAGTAATAATGGTGAAGAGATGGCATTGATGGGAACAAGTTGTCCTGACCATTTTATCAGGACAAAAGTTAGGCCTATGTATGTAGATTGGAATCCCCAAAAGGATGATATTGATGTACTCAAGTCAGCTGTGAAAAGTGCACTCAAAAAATATGCCGAAGATTATAAAAATTATTACGCAAGCAATAGGGAAATAGATTCTCCAGCAATGAGAGGCACAAAACCAACTGTTGTATTGCTTCCCGGTGTCGGTATGCTTAGTTTCGGGAAAAATAAAAAGGAAGCAAGAATAACAGGAGAGTTTTATGTTAATGCAATTCATGTGATGGAAGGAGCTACATCTATGGATACGGATAAAATTGACAATGATATTCAACCTGAAAGAGTACGTAATAATTATGTGTCATTATCTCCCAAAGAAGCATTTAGAATTGAATACTGGGCTTTAGAAGAGGCAAAGATACAACGACAACCAAAAGAAAAAGAATTTGCTAGAAAGATTGCAGTTGTAGTTGGTGGAGGTAACGGCATAGGGCGTGAATTTTGTGTTAAACTTGCTAGTGAAGGAGCTCATATAGCTGTTGCAGATCTCGATTTAAAATCCACTGAAAAAACTGTTACAGAATTGAATTCTAAATTTCCAGAAAGCTCAATAGCAGTTCAATTGAATATTACAGATAGACAATCGGTAGTAAATGCATATAATAAAATTGTTCTAGAATTTGGTGGTTTAGATATATTAGTAAATACTGCTGCAATTTTTATTTATGCTGATAAGGATGGTAATACCTATTATGATGATACATGGACCAAGACATTCAATATAAATGTTACTGGTAATTACATCATAGTTGAAGAATTTGTTAATATTATTAAAAAACAGAATTCAAATGGTGTGGCATTACTAACAAGTTCCGCAAATGCTGTTGTACCAAAACTTGGCAGTGAGCCCTATGATGTAAGTAAAGCAGCAGTAAATCATTTAATAAGAGAACTTGCAGTACGTTATTCTCCTGTGCTCAGACTAAACGGGGTTAGCCCAGCAACCGTCATTCAAGGTAGTACTATGTTCCCTCGTGAAAGAGTAATAAAAAGTTTAGAGAAGTATAAAATTGAATACGATATAGACGAGAAAACTGAATTTTTAAAGAATAAATTAGCAAACTTCTACTCTAAACGGACATTACTTCACAAAGATGTTCGTCCAACAGATATTGTTGAAGCAGGTCTTTATTTAGTTTCTGATAAGTCTAGTCGAACTACTGGACACATTATACCTGTAGATGCTGGTCTTAAAGAAGCTTTCCTGCGTTAATGAAATGAATTAGATTATCAGAATTATAATTTATTATTCCCACTTAAATATTTTATTTCGGTGAAAGAAAAAAAATTTATAGGTATCGATCTTGGTGCGGAGAGCGGGCGCTGTGTTGTTGCTGTGCTGGATGATAATAAGATTACCTTGAAAGAAGTCCATCGCTTTCCGACATACAACATTAAAGATAAAACCGGACGTTACTGGGATATACTTGCAATTTATGAAGAGATAATTGTAGGTTTAACAAAAGCCAGCAAAAATTTTGGCAGAAAATTTAATGGAATCGGGATTGATACATGGGCAGTGGATTATGTTTTAATTGATTCGAACGAACGTATTCTAATCAATCCGCATCATTACCGGGATGAACGAACAGACAATATAATGGAACAAGCATTTAAAACTGTTCCAAAAGAAAAAATTTATTCGAGGACAGGTATTCAATTTGTACAATTTAATACGTTGTTCCAGCTTTTATCCGAGAAAAAAAATAAAATAAATTTGTTGACCATTAACGATAAGATGTTAATGATTCCCGACTTCCTAAACTTCTTACTTGCGGGAGAGAAAAAAACCGAATATACAAATGCTTCAACAACAGGCTTGTTAGATTCGGTTTCACGGGAATGGGCGTGGGATTTAATTGATGAATTTAAGATCCCGAGAAGAATATTCCCCGAGATTGTTAAGCCGGGTACTATCCTTGGAAATCTCCTGCCTTCGGTCGCAGAGAGAGTAGGATTAAATTCTGATATACCAGTTATTGCAGGTGCTACGCATGATACTGCATCTGCAGTAGTTTCGATCCCTTCATACATTAAGAATTGGGCTTTCTTAAGTTCGGGTACTTGGTCTTTAATGGGAATCGAACTTGAACAGCCACTGCTTTCTCAAAAGGCAATGGAATACAATTTCTCTAACGAAGGCGGGGCGGAAAATACAATCCGGTTTCTTAAAAATATCTTAGGCTTATGGCCAGTACAGGAATGCAGGCGTTACTGGAATGAGAATTCTATTCAATATAGTTATAACGAATTGGCTGGCTTGGCTGGTAAAAATGGGCCTGCAAAAGCCTGGGTAGATTTTGACGATAATAGATTTTATAAAGAAGGCGGAATGCCGGAAAAGATTTTGGAGTATTTGGAAGAAACTGGCCAAACAATAGATAATAATGTAGGTTTTGTAATAAGAGTTATTTTAGAAAGCCTAGCTTTCAGTTATAGAAATACCTTAATGGAAATAGAAAAAATTACAGGTAAAAGCATAAAAATTTTACATGCAGTCGGTGGCGGGATACAGAATGAGCTTCTAACACAATTAACGGCAGATGCTTTGGGCCGTAATGTCCTTGCCGGGCCTCTGGAAGGAACAATAATAGGGAATATCGGGATGCAGGCAATTGCCATAGGTGCAGTATCAGATTTAAAATCCTGGAGAATGGTTGTTTCAAATTCTTTCAAATTAAAAATGTACGAACCAAAGAATGCTGATTATTTTAATGAAAATGAACAGAGATATAAATATATTTTAAGGCATTAAAATAATGAGTAATTAGATGATTACGGAACTAATAAAACAATTTATATCAAATGCAGAAGGAACTGCTGCTACTGTTGAAAAAATCCGGGCAACTGCCGATTCATTAAATACTGCTTTACTTTCTGTTTCGGGAAATGAAACGTTGCTATTTGCCGAAACTGAATATTTAAACACCGATCTTTTTTCAAGATTTAAATTAAATGAAAATGTTATTACCCAACCTACAAATGAACAGCTGTTAAAAATAAAAACCGGAATTACAGATGCGTTTTGCGGAATCGCTTCTACCGGTTCAGTATGTGTGGCAATTAACAACAATTTGTCTGCTCCGATAAGCATGCTTACTAGAAAGCATGTTGTAGTTCTCGACGGTAAAGTAATTGTCGAAAAACCGCGTGATATTTTTTCGGAAAGCTTCTATAACGGAAAAGCGCTGCCTGAATCATTCTCTATTATAACTGGTCCCAGTGCAACTGCAGATATGGGGCCTCTGGTAAGAGGAGTTCATGGACCGGGTAAGCTGCATATAATTATTTTAGAATGACAAATGGTAAACATTAACGACTATATAATTCATCCAAGACAAGTAGCTGATAAATCATCAAAAGATTCACTTTGCATGGCTATTAAATTAGCGCTGGATGTTGAGACAGACGCATTGCGTCTTAATACTCAAACGTTTAATACAAATAGATATAAAGCTGTTAAAAAGTTAGACGATTATGAAAAGTTGAAAGACAGAGCTCGCTTGATTAAAGAAAAGTCTATTGAAAATTTAGAACAACTAATATTGAAATTAACATTAGCTGTTAAAGCACGCGGCGGAAATGTTTTCCTTGCTGAGACTAAAGACGATGCGGTAAATTACATAAAAAATATCTGTATATCGCGCAAAGCTAAACTTGTTGTAAAGTCAAAATCAATTACAACAGAAGAAATAGGACTAAACTCTGTTTTGGAAAAGGTAGGAATTGAAGTAGCAGAGACTGATTTAGCAGAATTTATTTTGCAAGTTTCAAAAGAACAGCCGTCTCACAATGTAGCTCCGGCTATTCATCGTAGTCGGGAAAGTATATCTGAACTCTTTAAGAAAAACTTTACAACAGATAAAAAGCTGGACACCGGTGAAGAGTTAACAGAGTTTGCAAGAGATATTTTAAGACAAAAATTTCTTTTAGCGGATATTGGCATAAGCGGAGCTAACTTAATAGCAGCAGATGAAGGTGCCATTCTTTTGGTGGAAAGTGAAGGCAACATTAGGCTTACAACTCAGCTTCCGGCAATTCATATAGCAGTTGCAGGTATAGAAAAAATAATTGAAAGGAAAAAAGACTTTGGTATATTTATTGAGCTTCTGGCAGCAAGTGGAACCGGCCAGCCTCTTACTTCATATACAAATATAATTGAACCTCCGACAAGTTTTCCTATATTTAACTTAAACCGAAGAAAAGATAATCAAAGAGAATTCCATCTTGTGCTTATAAATAACGGCCGGTTGAATATGAGGATGGACAAAGATTTAAAAGAAGCTCTTTATTGTATTAGATGCAGCGCCTGTATGAATTCCTGTGCAAACTTTCAAACTGTGGGAGGCCACGCTTTTGGTGGGGAATGTTACGTAGGCGGGATTGGTGGTGCATGGACTATTGGTACGACAGGTGATCTGGAAAAGGCAAGGTTTGCGGAATTATGTTCAAGTTGTTGCAGGTGTGTTCCTAATTGTCCTGTAAAAATCGATATTCCCCGCTTAAATACAGCAATAAAACACCGCCTACTACAGGCAGGGAAAAGTTTTTCACTGCAGAAAAAATTCTTCGGAAATTTTTCCAAGCTTGTAGGATATGCTTCAATATTTCCGGGAATTTCAAATTGGATTAGCAGCCTTGATGTAAGTAAAAATCTAATGGAAAAAATTGTAGGTGTAGATAAGCGCCGCAGACTGCCAAAGTTTATTGGTCAAACTTTACTTAAACAATATCAATCGTATAGAAAAAATAATCCTTTAAAGATTTCATCTACCGGTTCAACAAATGGAGTTGTTTTATTTGCCGATGTATATACTAACTATAATAATCCAATGGTAGGCATGGCGACAATCAAGGTATTTGATAAATTAGGAATACCGGCAATTTTAAGCAAAGCGCTATCTGAAGGAAGAGCTGCGCAATCACAGGGCCTAATAGAAAAAGCAGAAAAAGAAGCAAAAATTGTTGCTGCCTATCTTGAAAATATAATTGATAATGGGAAGAGTATAATTGTTGTTGAACCGAGTGTATTAGCTCTTTTCAGATATGATTACGAAAAATTAATAAATAACGATAAGCTCTTTGAAAAGCTTTCCATGCACAGTTTTGATCCGATTGAATTTCTAAATAAAATGATGCATGATGAACAACTAAATTTGACAGGTAAAATTAAATTAGAAAATATACCGGAGAATATTTTTTATCATGCTCATTGCCAGATGAAAACAATAGGTGCCGGAAGTGCTGCGGCGGATTTTTTTAGAAGAATTGGGATTGAAGTTGAAGAATCAAATGTTGAATGCTGTGGAATGGCAGGCAGCTTTGGGTATAAAAAAAAATATTACGAAATAAGCAAGAGCATAGGCAATGAACTGATAAAGCAAATAAAATATTCCGATTCATTCAAAAGCAGTAAAATTGTTATTGCAAGCGGTACTTCATGCCGGGAACAAATTACCGGTGAAATTGATAATCCCGTTTATCATCCAATTGAATTTTTAGAAATATTATTGAAATAAAATTATTTCCCAAACAACACGAGTAAAAACATGATGGAAAAACAATTAGAATATGGGCTCGCATATCTTGCCGGTGAATTCGGTGAGAAGCGGATTAATAATGCAATAAAAGCTGTAGAAAATTTTAAAGTTGAAATTCCAAGCTGGGTTTTCGGAAAATTCGGTGGCGGAAGGTTCGGAAATTATATGCCGCCGGGATATGCAAGGGATGTATATGAAAAGCTTGATGATGCTGCCTTTGTAAATAAACTTACAGACGCTGTAGAGGGTGTAGCTACTCATATCCTTTGGGATTATTCATACGACGGTTTAACGGGCTCATATGAACTAGCGAAGCAAGTCGAAGGCGAGGCTAAAAATCGCGGATTAAAATTAGGGTCGATCAATCCAACTTATTTTTTGAAAGGCTCTTATAGGGGCAGCCTTTCGGCTAAAGAAGAAAATACACGTATACGCTATATTGAACAGACAATACTTTCGGCAAAAATAGCATCTGAACTGGGGAACGGTATTGTTGCTGTTTGGGTGCCGGACGGTTCAAATTACCCAGGGCAAGTTGAGTTAATGAAGGCAATTGATAATACAAAAAAATCTTTACATGATATTGCTGTTGAGATCGAAACCATCAATAAAAAAAGCACAGGCAAAAAAGTTAAGGTATTGATAGAGTATAAAGTATTTGAACCCGGTACATACAGTACGGTTATACCTGATTGGGGCAGTGCTTATTTAATGGTAAAAGAATTCGGAGAGAACGGCGGTGTGCTTATAGATATGGGGCATCACCATCATTCGACTAATGTCGAGCAGATTTTAGCAAGACTTTTGGCTGAAGGAATTTTCGGAGGCTTTCATTTCAATACAAGGTATGCTGCAGATGATGATCACGCCGTTGAACCAAATCCCGAACTGGCAAGGATTTTTTTCGAACTGGTATCCGGGGGAGGAATAATGGGAAGGAAAAACTGGGCACTTATGATAGATCAATGCAGCAGCCGTGAGAAAAGAATCCCTGCAATTTTGCATTCTATTGATTCATTGCAACTTTCATTTGCCAAGGCATTGCTGGTTGATTCAAATAAGCTCTCAAATTATCAAAAGGAAGATGAGATAATTCTGGCAAATCGCTTCTTTAACAATGCTGTTATGAATTCCGATGTTAGACCTATAGTTGCAAAAGCCAGAATGAATAAAAATTTACCTGTTGATCCTATTAATGCTTACTTTGAAAGCGATTATCAAAATAAAATAGAAAACGAACGTTATGATAGTTCTTTTTCTGAACAGATTAAAACGCCCACTTCGTCTACAAATTAAATTTTCAAATTTTAAATCCTAAAAAAATCAAATAGATTTTTATTCAATAAAATTCGTTCATTTTGTAAATTTTGTAATTTCACTAAATAGGAATTAAAATGCTGAAAGAAAAACTGCTTAGTCATTTAAATTCGGTAGAAGAATATGAACAAACTCCAGTACCTAAATCGCAATGGAAAGGATGGGGGAGCTTTATAGGAATGTATATAGGTGAACATACAGCAGGGACGGAGTTTGTTATTGGTCCTTTGTTCGTTGCTCACGGCGTTGGTGCAGCCGATTTGATCTTTGGTCTTCTTGTAGGTGATTTTTTAGCAGTATTAAGCTGGGCCTTCATTTGCGCTCCTATAGCAACGAAATTCCGATTAACATTATATTATCTGTTGGAGAAAATTTGTGGTATCAAATTAACAGCCGTGTATAATTTTGTTAATGCCATTATGTTTTGTTTCTTAGCTGGTTCAATGATTGCCGTCTCGGCCACTGCTGTAGGTATACCTTTTCATTTGGGTATGCCTTCTTTAAATCAATGGTTGCCCAATAGTATTGAATGGGTGGTTATAGTGTTCTTAGTAGGAATTGTAACCACACTAGTTGCGATGTTTGGATATAATCAAGTATCTAAATTTGCAAACATTGCAGCTCCATGGATGATTTTGGTATTCATAGCTGCTGCCGTTGCCGTTTTACCGAAATTAGGTGTAACCTCATTTTCAAATTTTTGGGAAATAGCAAAAACAAAAATTTGGACGGGTAAAGCTCTTCCAGGTCAGAGTCAATTTACTTTTTGGCATGTACTGTTTTTTGCGTGGTTTGTTAATATGGCAATGCATATTGGTATGGCAGATTTATCGATTTTACGCTATGCGAAAAAATGGTATCATGGCTTTTCTCCTGCATCAGGAATGTATGTGGGACACTATATTGCGTGGATAGCTTCTGGTATTTTGTATGCGGTTTTTTTGCAAACGACACATAACATTACACAATTTTCTCCAGGCCCAATAGCTTTTGGAGCTGCAGGTATCGCGGGCGCTGTATGTGTAATTATGGCTGGATGGACTACAGCTAATCCTACTATTTACAGAGCGGGTTTAGCTCTTCAAGCAATCAAACCTAAATGGAAGACATGGAAAGTTACTATGATTGTAGGCTTGATAACAAGTGTTGCAGCAATATTTCCTGCTTTAGTTATGAAACTTCTGGAATTTGTTGCACTTTACGGACTTTTATTAATGCCTATGGGCGCTATTATTATGATGGACGTTTACATCCTGCCTAAACTGAAAATGAAATCAAACTTTGCCGAATATTTTAATAAGTCCTTAAATTTTGCAGCTATGATTACATGGATTTTAACACTCGCCTTGTGTCTTTTTATTAATTTATATTTTGGAATGGAAATTTTCTTTTTAGGATTGCCGGGATGGTTTATAGCATGTGTTATATACATTATCTCAAGTCTAATTTTACAAAAATTAACTGTTCAAAAGAAAGTTGAAAATGAAGTTGAATTTATTTCTTAAGACAGTATCCGGCCTAGGATTGGTCATGACACTTTTACCGTCTTTTTTTGTCTTTAATAATTTAATCGATCTTAAGACGGATAAATTACTTATGCTTATCGGCACCATTATCTGGTTTTTGTGCACACCTTTTTGGATGAATAAAAAAGCATAGTGCGCATTTTGTATTAAGATGGATTTAGAATAACTGTTTTTAATAATCATTCAATAATTCGAATCCTTCGAATTATAATATATTAATTTTTGAGGACTGAAATGAAAACAAAATTATTCTTTTGTTGTATAATTCTTTTTTTTGTCTGCACATTCGGGAGTGTGAACCTCTATTCTCAAAATTCTGCAAAAGGAACTCTCTCAGGTAAAGTGACTGGAGCAGAAGATAAAAAAGCACTACCGTTTGCAAGTGTAGTAATCGATGGAACAAATCTTGGCGCTGCCACCGATATTGAAGGTAATTATTTTATTCGAAATATCGTAGCCGGAAATTATACAATTTCAATTTCATATGTAGGTTATGAAACAAAAAAGATCAATGTTGTTATTAAGCCAAATGGAATTACTCAACTGAATGTAGCATTAAAAATAACTGCTGTGAAAGGAAAGGAAGTAGTTGTAACAGCTCAAAGAACAGGTCAACAAGGTGCTATAAATGAGCAAATCAATTCTGATGTTATAAAAAATGTAGTTGCTGCAGATCGCCTTCAAGAAAACCCGGATGCAAATTTAGCTGAAGCCATTGGACGACTACCTGGTATTTCACTAATACGATCAGGAGGAGAAGGGACTGGACTTGTAATCCGAGGTATGAATCCTAAATACACACAAGTAGAAATAAACGGTATGCTTGTACCTTCTACTAGTTCTGACAACAGCGCAACTGACATAGCAGGTATATCCCAGTATGCAGTCCATAGTGTGGAAGTGTTCAAAACAATTACACCGGATATGAAGGCCGATGCAGTTGGAGGCGTGGTTAATCTTGAGCTAGGTCAGGCCCCTACCGGATTGAGATACAACTTTACAGCCTTAGGAGGTTATAACAACCTAAATAACTACTGGAAGAATTACCAGTTTGCTGGAAATATCAGCGATAGGTTTTTTGATAACAGTTTGGGGGTGAAGTTAAATGCGAACGTGCAAAACGTAATAAGAAGTGATCAATCCTTAGGAGCTTGGTATCAAACTAAAACAATAGCCCCATTGGGGCAGCTCGCTCCACTATATGTCGGCGGAATCACCTTAAATGACATAGGCCGACTAAATCATAGAGCATCCGGAACTTTAGTTTTGGACTATAGTTTATCTTCTAAAACCAAATTCGTTTTCTCTAACTTTTACTCCTATGCGAATCAGAATTTTACGGAAACTACAAAGGAATACGATCTAAATGGAGGCGGTGTAGATTATTTTGTTACAGACGCTCCCACTAATGTAACAGAATTATATGTTGGCTCTATTCGTGCCAAACAAAAATTCAGTTCAGTGGAGCTCGACGAAGGGATCGGTTTCTCGTTGTCCCACGCATACATGCCTGGTTCAAGGGAGTGGTATTTCCAATTTACATCACCAGCGCTTTCCAGGTATGGCGATATTCTTACTCAGAGTTTGCCTTTAAATCAAATTCTTAGTTACGCAACTGACAATTCGGCTGCTAATATAAATAACTTAACCTCCCTATACAGCTTAAGTCTAAATTCTAACGATCTGCTCGAGAAGCACACCGATTTCGATATTAATTGCAAAGTCCCTTTCAACTTAACTAATTATATTTCTGCTTACATTAAGATCGGTGCCGAGTACAAAATAGATTCAAGGAATGAAAGGCCCAACTATGAATCGCAAACTGTTGCCTACTGGATTAATACAGGATTTGCTCCGGCTGCGGTAAAAGCTCTACCTTGGGCCAGCGTAACATCCTACAACGGCTTAGCAACTAGCAGTTTCTATGGTGGCATACTTAGTAATTTTATAAAAGGCCAGTTTAATTTTGGATTTATGCCTAATTTAGATCGGCTAAATCAGTTGTTTGATTGGTGGAATAACTTTTCTTATAACTATCTGTATGTCAATCCGTCAGGAATGCCAGGCGCATTCGGAGGTTACAAACTCGGATTACTCCCAAACTGGTCATCAATAAAATTTAATTCTCAGGAGCTAACGGGATACTATAAGGCAGGCTACATAATGGGACAGTTGAATTTGGGAGATATGCTAATACTAACACCAGGTGTTAGATTTGAAGATGTGACGGATAAGTTAAACGGATGGTGGATGGAAGCAGGAGTCTCTACTCCCAATCCTTGGATCGCTCCGGGCCATTCGATAGATTCAACTCATAATGACGCTTATTGGTTTCCTATGGTCAATTTAAAAATTAAGCCTACAGATTGGTTGCAAGGCCTTCTCTCGTTCACTCGTACACTACATAGACCTGACTACAATATGTTAGCATCGAACATTTTTGTAAATATTACCAACCAACCATATCCGATATATCAATCAGGAAATCCTAATTTGAAACCTGAAATCTGGACAAATTATGATGCCCAGGTAGCGGCATTTGGAAATAAGATTGGATTAATATCAGCAGATGTTTTCTACAAAGAAGTGAATAATTTTATTTGGATTCCTACCGAATATTCGGTTGGGGGACAGCCTAGGCCTTTTGGAACGGGTGAGTATTTTTCGCCGAACACAACAATTGAAATTAAGGTCCCACAGAATCACACTTTTCCCGTATACATAAAGGGCCTAGAAGTTGAAATACAAACTAATCTGTGGTACCTGCCGACTCCGTTTAATTTCATAACCTTGGATGCAAATTTCACGTTGATGAAAAGCCAAACTGCATATCAAAATACTTACATACATACAGTGCAAACAGGCACGGATTCAAAAGGGAGACCGATTTATAATTTGGCCACTGTAGACTCTATTTACTCTGGGCCTGTGCTTAATCAGCCGAAGAGCGTAGTGAATCTTTCTTTCGGATACAATTACAAAGGATTCAATCTATGGGCATCCTATCAGTACACAGGGGCAATGGTAACAAGCAAACCAAGCATGAAAGAGTTGGAGACAAGTAAAGCCAGCCTGGCATTATGGGATTTACAAGTCACCCAAAAGTTACCAGTGAGAGGTCTTAGCTTGTTATTCGACCTTGCAAACATTAATAATCCAATCCAATCCCAAAAGGATTTTGGTGATCCTAGACCAACATATTTGGAGAATTATGGATGGAGTATGGACTTCGGAATAAGATATAATTTATAAAATCATCTTTGACAAAATTTTTCTCTAATTTAACCATTTTTTACATTAATCCAGTTCTTAACTAATCACCTATCATTAATAACCATTTAAAAATATTTAAGGAGGTAAGAAATGCATATACATTTATCACTAAGCGGATAATTGTTTGGAGTTTAACATAACAAAGCAATTTATAAGATGGAGGACCTTTCTCCAAGCGTAATGACGTTTAAATTGAAATAAACAGAACCAATTTTTAATTTTTTTAATTCTATTTCATTAGGAGATGAAAATGAGAAAACTAACTATACTTATTGTGTTCCTTCTAGTTCCGGTAGCCGTTTTTGCACAAACTTATTTAGATGTGCCACCAGGTTATGGTACACTGAACGATTCTATCAGTGCCCATCAAGGTAATGTAATTTATAGGCTTGAGGCAGGTGGCTGGTATGGTCTCAATGGGGTCATTGAAAACAATGGATTTCCATTAACCATCATAGGTACAAAACCGTCAGCAGGAGAAATGCCAGCTGAGATACAAGATGGTGTCAATTCAGACGGAACAGTTCAGGCGAGTATGTTCAACTTGCTCGGTGATCTCACATTAAAGAATGTCTATATCATTGGAGCAGATCAAAACAATGATCTTTGTCCTGTACCTATTGTTTCCAGCGTTAACCAACCCATAAGAATTGTAATCGATAGTGCAACCATTGATCCTTCGGGTCTATGGGCATTGATTAGTATGACTAGTGTGCCAACGCCTACGGTTAAAATAACCAACAGTCTTATCCTTCGTACCGGTACCTTGACCAATCCGTATGATGGGAACCTTATTGATTTCACGATTTCACCAGGTAACGGATATGACACTCTTTATTTGGAGAACAACACTTTTGTTAGTACAGGGATGTTGATTGGGATAAACAGCGTCTTTACAGCCGATTCCGAGAATTTTATTTGGATTAACCACAACACGTGGATTTTTCACAAAGAACAAGGTCTCTGGGCCTGGCACACGAATAAATACTTTGTTACCAATAATCTGTTTTTCGATTTTGACACAAGCCCAACACCGTTTATATCCCAATTCTCGTTTCCCGATGGTGACACTGTTGGCGTGGGTAAATACTTTGCTTGGGTAAATGATGACACTACATCATCAGACTCTTCAGGTGGGAAGCTGCTCTCCCCAAGGAAGCTGTTTGTCGAATACAATTCTGTGTATACGGATACAGCTATACTAAATCTGGTAAATTGGGCTGCTACACACACTGTAAATAACGATGGAACGACTCCAATACCTAAAGATTACCAGATGCCTCTTATGTGGCCACAGGATTCTGCCGGAGTAAATAGAGAAGCCTCAATGTGCAGCGATAAAGCTCACTTCCCTTACTTTATGGAGGGACATTATTTGGATAATTCCATGGGAAATCATCCTAACACAGACCCCCAGTGGACAGATCCAAAGTTTTACGCATATCAAGATTCATTGGTTTCCTACGCTTTCGATAATGCCAAGTTGAATATCTGGAATTTCACAACTGGTCCGGAAACACCGCCTTTACAATTTGCAGGTAACTGGTTCTGGTGTTTGGATTCCACATACAACCTTGGAAATCCAACAGTCTGGCCACGCATTAACTGTGCTTACAATAATCCAATGCTCCTGAAAGGATCAATCGAAGGCTTACCTCTAGGTGATCTGAACTGGTTTCCCAAGGCAAAAACGCTCTGGGAGCAAAACCGGACTGATGCAATGTCATGGATATTGAATGAGGATACTTCTCAGTTTGTTTTAACAGGCATTCAGACGAAAGGGAACAATAATGAACTTCCCTCCAATTTTACATTGTCTCAGAATTACCCGAATCCATTTAATCCAACAACTATTATTAATTACAGTATACCTAAAGCTCAAATGGTAACATTGAGAATTTATAACATATTGGGTCAGGAAGTTACTACACTTGTTAATCAAGAACAATCTGCTGGAAATTATAAAGTAACTTTCGATGCTAGCAATTTAGCAAGTGGTGTTTATTTTTATTCATTTAAGTCTGGGAACTTTACTTCAGTTAAGAAGATGATGTTGTTGAAATAGTATCAATTGAATAAAAGTTGAATTGTCATAAAGGAGGGCTTATATGATAAATTGAAAAATCATATAACCCTCCCCAGGTTTTAGTATTAAAAACTAAGAACAAAATACCCATATTTTTTAATATTAGGCTCTTAATTTATAGGAGTAAAATATGAGAAGGTTATTACTAATCTTTAGTTTTTTAATTTTATATGTAACAACTTTTGCACAATCAGCGGAGTATAGTTGGGATCCTGAAATTTATATCCAAAGATACAGGCAAATGTTTTCAACAGGTCCCGGAACTTGGATGGGAATAGATAGTACTACAGATACAACTGCAAACTACTGGAGAGTGAGCACTACTAATGAAAATTCTGATTACACAAATAGCAATAGTGACCAAGTAGTATGGGGCGATCAAATTTGGCCTGTTTATTGGAACAAGGAGAGTGGCGGAAACTATTCGCTTTCGTGGTGTATTGACAAATACGACTATAATGAATATCGTGATAAACATACTTTCGCTGGATTTGGTGAAGCTTTTGGCTTTAATCCATCACTTCCACTATCTTATCTAATTAATGATGTATATATCGATTTTCGAATGATGCTGGTAAGCCAACCTATAACTAGTGGTTCATCTCGTGAACGTGCCATGCTTGGTGTTGATGCTGTATGGAATGGTCGTGATCATTACTTGGAATTTAATCTCTGGAGGACAGATAACTATGACAATATCACTACGACTTGGAATGAAGATCCATCTCCATCAGGATGGCCATGGTATGACGATTCGAATGGTGTTTACGACCGGAGAGGTTACTGGTCTAATGCTGACGTAGTATATTATCTTGGGAATAAGTTGAACATGGTGCCTGGTATGTATCCATCTGATTCACTTCCATCTTTGACAACAAGTTTACAAAGCTATCACGTTAATGTAGGTCGTGCTTATCGTTCCACTGTTTGGAGTGATTATCCCAGTTCATGGTCAAACATTAGTTTGAAAGGTGTTTATTTAGGAGTTGAAGTTTTTGGTGCTGGTAAGATTAATATAGCTTTTGACAATCTTAGAACTTATCTTCCTTATCCCCCTAAGGTTTCAGTTAAACAAAAGAATAATCAAATACCAACTAATTTTTCACTATCACAGAATTATCCGAATCCGTTTAATCCGTCAACAGAGATTGAATATAGTATTCATAATAAAGGTTTAGTCACTCTTAAAGTTTACAATATGTTGGGTCAAGAAATTGCAACTTTGGTAAACCAAGAACAAAATTCTGGAGTTTACACAGTAAATTTTGATGCTTCTAAATTAGCATCCGGAGTTTATTTTTATAGAATTCAATCTGGTGAATTTGTTTTAACAAAGAAAATGATGTTTCTAAAATAACGACAAATTCATCTCAGAAATAAATAATATTCAAAAATACTATAAAGTTAGGAAGAGTACTTTATTTAGGAATTAGGGGCTCGTATAACTTATAAATTATTGATAATTAAAAAAGAAAAAACTTTAATTTTTTTTATTTCTATCATTTAAAGTTAAAATTTTTTAGATAAAAAGAACATTTTATATATATTTCTGCTAAATACAAGAACATCAATTTCAATAAAGAAACCAATTTGTTAAGAGTTTGAGGGATTCATGAATGTGAAAAAGAATTGTGGTATTATACTAACAACAGTAGTGATATTATTTAGTATTCCCGGGATTATATTCGCACAACCCAAATACAGGGTAGTAAATTTAAAAGTTAATGATATTTTAAGTTCTTCCTTTCCACAAAAAGTTGAAATTCAAGGATATTTAGGAGAAAGAATTGATTCTTGCATTAAGAACTCCGTAATGAATCAAAATATTGAAAGACTAGTACGACCGTTTCGTTTACGTTTCGAAAATAATGTTGATTTTTGGGACTGGCGGTGTGAATTTTGGGGGAAGTGGTTTACTTCCGCCATGATGGCTTATTCTTATCAAAACACTGCTGAACATCGTTCTGTTATAGAGAGGGGCATAGCTGATCTGCTTAAGAATCAAAGTCCTGACGGTTATATAGGTACTTATGAAAGACATCATAGGCTGCAAGGTTGGGACATCTGGGGCATAAAATACACGCTCCTGGGCTTAATCGCTTATTATAACAAAACCAAAGAATACAAAGTGCTTAATGCAGCATGTAAGCTTGCTAATTGGCTCTTAGCACGAGTTGGACCGGGGAAGGTAAATATCTCGGACACAGGTATTCCACCACTGAAAGGATTGCCATCAAGTTCAATACTTGAACCGATGGTGCTCTTATATGAACAAACTGGAGACAAAAAATATCTTAATTTTGCAGAGTATATAGTGCATCAGTGGAACATTCCTAATAAGTTAACCTCTAAAGGCTTGCATCTTATACAAGGCGCAATTGCTGGGGTTTTGCCCATCAAACTAGGTGGTGTCCCGAAAGCTTATGAAATGACCTCTTGTTTTGAAGGTCTTCTTGATATATATAGAGTCACTGGGCAAAAAAAATATCTTGAGGCAGGAATTAGATATGCTAAACTTATTCACAAATATGAACTCATGGTTGATGGTTCAGGTTCAAATGGAGAGTTATGGTGTGACGGAGTTAGAGAACAAACCGAAGTATTAGCTAACCCGCAAGAAACGTGTGTCACTGTACTTTGGATGAGATACTGTTACGAACTCTTGCGATTAACTGGTAATCCCATTTGGGCTGATCAGTTAGAAATATCCCTTTACAATGCTTTGCTAGGTGCTTTGACACCAAAAGGGAATTGGTGGGCGTACTTTTCACCTCTTATAGGAGAACGCCTTCCCAGTCTGATTCAGCAACAAGATGTCGGCTTGAGTTGTTGTGTAGCTAACGGTCCCAGAGCGTTACTGCTAACACCTCGATGGGCGATAATGAGATCAAAGTATGGATTGGTAGTCAATCTCTATGCGAAAGGAACCTATGATACCAAGCTCTCTGACGGAACCGATCTTAAAGTTTTCCAAGAAACCAGCTACCCAGTGAACAATATAATAAAGATGACGATATTTCCTTCTAATATCTGTAACTTCACGCTAAGACTTAGAATCCCCGAGTGGAGCAAGAGGAACGAGTTGCTTGTGAATGGAAAGTCCATGAAATGTAATCCCGGTACATTTGCAAATATAACTAGGACATGGCACGCTGGTGATAAAGTCATTTTGAAACTTGATTTTCGTGGACGTGTAATACCAGCCCCAAGCGGAGCCCCTGAGGTAGCAATAATGCGTGGCCCAATTTTGCTGGCACTTGATAATCGTTTTACTCAACCTCAGAATACTTCTGTGTGGTTGGTCTCGGAACCTAAAGGTTATATTCAGCCTTCTCAGAAGGGAATGAATTCGGAAGGATATAAGATTATAAGAATTCCAACACTTGGCGGTGTCAAGGAATATGTTAAACTCGTTCCAGTGAAATCCAAACCTGATAATATATTGATGGAATTCAAAGTCCCGTTTCTAAATCAGCCCCAACATTTTTTAAATGGCCGTACAAAGTATTTAAGGATGTGTGACTTTGCATCTGCGGGGAACCAGTGGAGCGAGAGCAATACATACCGAGTTTGGATTCCTCAGCCTATGGACATGAACTATATGTATCCACTAAATACGTGGAGGTTGATGTCTATTCCTGGGAACAAAAGTAGATACAAAATTCCTGATGATTAACATAGCTTAAGAGGTAAACACTGTGTCAAATAAATATTGAACTTATTCGAAGTCTCAAAATAAGCAAGACATAAACTATATAAGAATGATTATAAGTAAAAGAGGATATTAGAGTAGATGAAAATTAATTTCATGTAAATAATTAAGGATATACAATAACATAAATATATTAAAAAAACTTCCAAAACACGGGTATCAACATATTTCCAAAAGAAGTATGTGTAATAGTGTTATATACAATTACATAAATAATGCATTTTTATTGTAAGAAAAAATTTTAAAATTGGAACATATTATGAAAAGATTAACTTTATTTTTTTCTGTGCTTCTTATAACTGCTGAAATATTTGCTCAAGGTAATGTTAATAAAAAAATAAGAATAGGAGCATATTATTTTGACGGATGGACTAATACGACAACCCAAAATTTCGTTTACCTTACTCCAGAGTTGTTGAGGGACTCTGTCCGAGAACCGATCTGGGGCTGGATTACAAGCACACAATCAATAGTGGACTCGCAGATAGTTGTCGCGGCTAGATACGGTCTTGACTTCTTTTGTTTTGACTGGTATTACCTTGATGGAACAAGCAAGATTCCACTGAATCATGCTCTAGGCCTTTACTTGAAGTCTAGGTATAGAAATCGCCTAAAATTCTGTCTCAACATTGTAAGTGGTGGCATGTTTGCGGTCGGACCAAATAACTGGGATGCGGTCACTAGAAAGTGGCTTGTTATGTTCAAGAATCCTTCTTATTTGATGGTCAACGGGAAGCCGCTTTTGGTTTTTTTCGACGTTCACGGCTTACTAAAGGCTTTTGGCTCAGGTGAAGCTGTCAAGAAAGCATTTGATTCGCTCAGGTCAAAAGCAAAAGAGGAAGGTTTTAAGGGAGTTACCATTGCAGGCTGCGCTTTTCCAGATACTATTACATGGTGGGATACAAGCTATACTCCTAAACGAACAATAAGTATCGCCAGCCGTTGCGGATTCGACGCTCTGACTGGTTATAACTATGCTGGTGTCGCTTTTAGGGGCAACCATCTCGAAATGCCTATCCAGGATTTGGTGACGGACGAAGTTGGAGTATGGAATAAATTTAGGAGCAGTGGACTGCCTTATATTCCTGTTGGGACATTGAACTGGGACCCGAGGCCTTGGAAAGTGCATGAACCTCCGAATATACATTATTATGTCGGATACTCCGAGAACTCTGTATATAGAACAATTTCGTCTTTGTATCGTTGGATCAAAGACAATCCCTCTCACACAACAAAGGAACACGTAGCTTTATTGTATGCTTGGAATGAATATGGTGAAGGCGGCTGGCTTACTCCTTCCAAAGGACTAAGGGATTCTCTCTTGATTGGAGTAAAGAGGGCTCTTTCGGAAATTCAATCAGATCACGCTAAGTGACTTTTAATCTAACGAATACAAAAACTGTGGCAATTATAGTTAAAGCCTATTTGTTTCGAAGTGTTGTATTGGCCGAAATACCTATGAGGGCTAGAAATCATCATAATGAGAAAGTGCCCATGGAAAAGGAGATGCACTATGAGCAAACTTATTGTAACTCTATTTATTCTTATTTTTTCTACGAATGTTTTTGCTCAAAATACGAGCGATAAACCATTTGATTTAGGTGTATACTACTTCGATGGCTGGACTAGTACTACCACGAACAACTACGTATATCTTACGCCCGCATTACTGAAAGATTCTGTACGAGAACCGATCTGGGGCTGGATTACGAGCACACAATCAATAGTAGACTCGCAGATTGTTGTAGCGGCAAAATCGGGGATCAACTTCTTCGCTTTTGACTGGTATTACTATAAAGATTACACATCTAATATTCCTTTGAATCATGCTTTGAGCTTGTACTTGAATTCACCTCATAAGGACATTTTAAAGTTCTGTCTGATGGTCGCAAATGACAACTCAACATTTGACATAAGCCCATACGACTGGAAGGCTGTTTCAAAGTTATGGCTCAATCTATTTGAAGACTCATCATATGAAAAGGCGGATGGAAAACCGCTTCTAATTTTTTTCAGTCCTGCTGATTTAGTCACAGCTTTCGGTTCAAACGAGGCCGTGAGTGAAGCGTTTGATTCGCTTAGAGCGGCGGCTGTTCGAGAGGGGCTAAATGGAGTCACGATTGCCGCATGCGCCTTGCCCCAATCTATGGGACTAGTGAGTTCCTGCGGATTTGATGTAATCACTGGCTATAACTATGCTGGTTCCGGTTTCACCGCTGGTGATACTGCAAATCCAATCGAGAATTTGCTTACTGGAGAAGTTAAAATATGGAATCAGTTTAAGAATTCGACTTTGCCAATAATCCCAGTAGGGACGTTGAATTGGGATCCTAGACCTTGGAGTATCTATGAACCACCAGGATTCCAATACTATGTAGGATACTCTGGGAATTCAGTGTATAACACAGTATCTTCTCTGTACGAATGGATTAATAGCAATCCTTATATTACAACTAATGAGCATATCGGGATACTCTATGCTTGGAATGAATATGGTGAGGGAGGGTGGCTAACTCCTTCAATTCCTTTAGGTGATTCACTTCTACAAGGATTGACAAAGGCAGTTTCTGAAATTCCGGCTGGAATTAAACAGAAGAATGACAACAGCACAACGCCTGATGAATTTACATTGTCTCAGAATTACCCGAATCCATTTAATCCAACGACTGAAATCGTCTACTCTCTGCCTTCGAGAGCAAACGTTTCTCTAAGAGTTTATAACGTTCTTGGGCAAGGCGTGGCGACGCTCTATTCAGGTATGCAGACTGCGGGAAGACATATAGCTAAGTTCAATGGTGACGGGCTAACAAGCGGTATCTATTTTTACAGACTGGATGCTGGGAACTTCTTTGCTGTCAAGAAGATGCTACTATTGAAATAGTATGTGTGCCATGCTCCAAGTGGAAAAAGAATTTTATCAACAATAATCCATGCAGAGCTGTTAGAACTTACAGCTGAGAATAAAACAAGTTCCAACAGATATACACTATCTAAAGCCCACTTGTAGGACATTGTGGTCTCTCGAAAAATCAGGCTTGTTTGTATTGTCTATTTCTGCTCTCGGCTGGTAGTAGAGATTCTGAGAAAGGAGAAAAATTTGACAAATAGCATGTGGATATTTAGTTTTTGCTTGATGCTTTTATTCACTCTACCCGGCAAAACTGAGAAGAAGAACGATTCATTTGCACATCAGCCGAAACAAGAATTGGATGCAGCTCGGGGTCTATTGGGGCGAATCCTTAATGAGAGGGCAATCGATTTCGAGATAAGTCTTATATCTGCTGAAAACGGCAAAGATGTTTTCGAAATAGACAAGGACGGTAATCGCGTGGTTCTTCGTGGTAACAATGGAGTGTCAATAGCCAGCGCTCTGAATTTCTACCTAGAAAATGTTGCCCATTGTGATGTCACGCCAGAAGATTTGAAGACTTGCCTTCCAAGGCCGTTGCCCTTGCCGAGGAAACCGATAAGAAAAGTATCTCCTTATCGGTACCGCTACTGCCTAAATTATTGCACATTTAGCTACACCATGGCTTGGTGGAACTGGAGGGATTGGGAACATGAGATAGACTGGATGGCCATGAAAGGAATAAACATGCCTTTGGCCCTCAACGGTCAAAACATAATTTGGTATAGGTTATACAGGAATCTGGGTTTTACTGATAAAGAATTAAATGGCTTTTTCAGTGGACCCGCGTACCGACCCTGGTTTTGGATGGGTAACTTGGATGGATGGGATGGGCCTTTGCCTAAAAGCTGGATGATAAAACATGAAATTCTAGAGAAGAGAATCTTGAAAAGAGAAAGAAGCTTGGGTATGACTCCTGTCCTTCCGGCTTTCACAGGACATGTACCACCATCTTTTGCGAAGAAATTCCCTGGCGCAAGATTGGAGAAAACGAGATGGGAAGGTTTCCCTAGAGTCTACTTACTGGATCCAACGGAACCCATGTTCACCAAAATCGGTGGGAAGTTTTTGCGAGAAGAAATAAAGATATATGGGACTGACCACCTCTATTCTGCGGATGTGTTTAATGAGAATACTCCCCCAACAAACGATTCCACTTATCTGAGTGAAGTAAGCAAGAAGGTTTACCAGTCTATGACAAGTGCCGATCCAAAAGCGGTATGGATCATGCAGGGCTGGATGTTTTTTTATGCGTCCCGATTCTGGCAACCTGTACAGATGAAAGCTGTGCTCAACGCTGTTCCTGATGGCCAATTAATTATACTGGACTTATATAGTGAAAGGTTCCCGATATGGAACAGAACTAAAGCCTACTACAGTAAACCTTGGATATGGGACATGCTTGACAATTTTGGTGGTCGCATAAGCCTTTATGGGTTGATGAAGAATGTTGCCAACAATCCCTCGGTTGCGTTCAACGATCCAAAATCAGGTAAGATGGTCGGAATTGGTTTGACGATGGAAAGCCTAGGGCAAAACCCGGTTATGTATGAACTTATGATGGAAAACGCTTGGAGGAACACTCCGATTAACTTGAGTGCATGGCTAGGAAACTATCTATTGCGTCGATATGGTAAAAGGGATAGAGACGCTGCAAAAGCTTGGAGTATATTGAAGAATACCGTATATGCTGATAGCCTTACCGCGGGGGGACCTGTCTCTGTTATTACTTGTTTGCCAGCTCTCGGTAAGGTTCGTAGCGGTGATAGAACAGTTAAACTGCCGTATAAGCCAGTCGAGCTGTTAAAAGCTTGGGATTATTTGATCGATGCTGCACCCAGGTTGTGCAATAGTGATGGCTATCGATTTGATCTCGTAGATCTAACTCGTCAGGTGTTAGCTAACTATGCATCTGTTATCCAACAGAGATTCACGATAGACTATAAAAAAGGTAATTTACTTTCTTTTAAGAGGCACACCCAGCAGTTCATCAACTTGATTGAGGATTTGGATACCTTATTGGCGACCAGAAAGGAGTTCCTGCTAGGGAGGTGGCTCAAGAAAGCAAGAAGTTGGGGGACGACTAGGAGTGAAAAGAACCAATACGAAAAAAACGCTCGTGACCTTATCACTCTTTGGGGAAACGGCAGTCAGGACAATGGCCTGTTAGATTATGCTTGTAAACAGTGGTCTGGATTATTGGATGGATTCTATGCATCACGTTGGAGGCGCTTCTTTTTTGCTGTATTCAATTCGATGAAAGGAGACAAAAGATTTGATGCCAAAAAGTTTGATAAACAAATAAAGAAGTGGGAGTGGTCTTGGGTAAATAGCCACTCGGCTTATCCTACTATACCTCACGGGGATGCCGTGATGGTTGTCTTAAAAATGTATAAGAAATACGTTCGTCGAATCCGTGAAGCCTATCGACTTGTTGCAAGATGAAGACTGCTTCATAAAACTTCAGTTGCTTTCTGGTCTCGGTATCTGGCAACTTGACGGCGCGCAGTAAACGGCGAGAAGTACAGTATGGGAATGCTCTTAGTCGCGAACTATTGGGTCAACTAGTTGCATTTTTTGAGTTTCTTCACGCAAGATTCGTCATTCTGAAAAGGAGTTAATAGAATGTTAAAAAGAGTATTGAGTGTCCGGTTCGTTTTTTTTGCTTTATTGTGCTTAGGTCCAGCTACATTGATTTATGCGATGCAACCTCAAGTGAAGAACGACGACAATTATGGTACTGTAGTTTCGAACGTTGAGTCTGATACCATTAGCTGTAGTGACACCGCTAATGACAGCATGAATGATTCGGTACTTTCGCAATGGAGACGCTACAGTGCCATCATAAAGAGCCATCTCTACCGAGATTACAAAAAAATGTACAGAGAGAAAGGAGGGAATTTCAAATACCCGTTTTTGACTCCAGGTAGTGCGTACACAGACCAGTTGTGGGATTGGGATTCATATTTCAGCGATGTAGCTTTAAGACAAATATTATTGGATCATGGTACTGCGGAGGACGGTAGACAAGCGGTAAAATACGAACGGGGTTGTGTTTTGAATTTCTTGCACTACTGCCACTCTGATGGTTGGGTGCCTATCGTAATCCAAAGAGACTCCGTTTATCAGGACCTTATGAAGGGCTTTCTAAAACCTAAGAATATTTACAAAGAGAATATGCATAAACCCTGCTTGGCCCAGCAAGCAGCTTTCCTAACTAAAATGAATAGTGGAAATGCTAATTGGCTGAGAAGCCAATTCTATAAACTCCAGTTCTTCATAGAGAATTATAAGGCGCACTACAGGAACTCAGCCACCGGTCTATACTTCTGGCAGAACGACCACTACATTGGTGTTGACAATAATCCATATACTTTCTATCGGCCGCCCAGAAGTTCAGGTTCGATTCTTCTCAATTGCTTTATGTATAAGGAATTCAAAGCTATGGTTTATCTCAGCGAGAGACTAGGCTTTCAAGAACAGGCATGCGAATACAAAAGAGATGCAAACGACCTACGGAAGTCAATTCAGAAGAACTGCTGGGATCCCAGGGATGGTTCCTTCTACAGTGTTGATTTAGATCTTCTACCGATACAGAACGAGAGATGGGGACTTCAGAGTGGAGCACCGAGAGACTACAATTGCTTAATTCAAAGATTCGATGTTTGGACAAATTTTCTTCCAATGTGGGCAGGAATAGCAACGCCAGAGCAAGTCAAACGAATCGTTAAGGAACATTACGAGAACGCTGGAACATTCAATGCAGCGTATGGAATCAGGACCTTGTCAAGACTTGAGAAGATGTACAGTTTAAGAGCGAGTAGCAATCCTTCAAATTGGGAGGGCCCTATTTGGGGGATTTCGAATTACCTCGTATGGCGTGGGCTGGTTAAATATGGATATATCAAATATGCCAAGAGACTGGCCGAAAAGACTGTGATCTTATTCGGACGCGATTTGGAAAAGACAGGGACACTTCACGAATACTATGATCCAGATAACGGGCAACCAATTTTACATCCCGATTTTCAGGATTGGAATTACTTGGTTCTAAATATGCTGGCTTGGTTAGAAAATGATAATGTGATCAATGAATTTTAATTGATTAGCCTTATTGCACCGAAAATAATGTCAAATAGTTACAGTTATTATATAATTAATTTTTCCCTTATTACTCCATAGGAACATTAATGGCTATATCTAGTCCGGCACTGACAACTTCAAAATTAATAAATCAAACTAATAAAAATTATACTACTGAGCTAGTAACCCTTACCTCACTATTTTTTATGTGGGGTTTCTTAACCGCATTAAACGATATTTTAATTCCACACTTAAAAGCAATTTTCAGCTTGAACTATGCACAGGCAATGCTTGTTCAATTTGTATTTTTTGCTGCATATTTTATTATGTCGTTGCCTTCAGGGTATATAGTAGAAAAAATAGGTTATAAACTCGGGATTGTTATTGGATTAATTATTGCTGGAGTTGGCTGTTTGGCATTTTATCCTGCTGCCGCAATTCAATCGTACCCTTTGTTCTTATCTGCATTTTTTGCGCTTGCAACCGGAATTACACTTTTACAAGTAGCGGCGAATCCTTATGTAGCTATTCTTGGAAAACCTGAAACAGCCTCTAGCAGATTAAATTTAACCCAAGCATTTAACTCACTTGGTACAACTGTTGCGCCTTTTTTCGGTTCAATTATAATTCTTGCCGTAGCTGTAAAAAGTGCTGCAGAAATAGTAAAACTTTCACCTTCACAACTATCTGCGTATAAATTAGCCGAAGCTTCGGCAGTTCAAGTACCTTATCTTGGCTTAGCAGCAGCATTATTTATATTAGCCGCTGTAATCGGTGTGATAAAATTACCTTCTATAAAGGCTGAGTCTAACAATAACGGAGAATCAAACAGAACATTCGATTATCTTCATGATAGTGCCTGGAAGTATAAACATGTTATTTTAGGTGCAATTGGTATTTTTGTTTATGTCGGAGCAGAAGTAGCAATTGGAAGTTTTTTAGTGAATTATCTTGGTGATAAAAATATAGGAGGTTTAACGGCAACGCAAGCCGGAAAATATGTATCCTTTTATTGGGGTGGTGCAATGGTTGGACGTTTCATCGGCTCTGCAGTATTGCGTAAAATTGTTCCCGGCAAAGTGCTTACCTTTAATGCAATTGTTGCAGCGTTTCTTGTGATCCTTACTATGCTGCTTACCGGCCATATTGCAATGTGGGCAATTCTTTTAGTCGGATTATTTAATTCAATTATGTTCCCAACAATATTTACGCTTGGAATAGCTGGTTTAGGAAAACATACTGGTCAAGCTTCTGGAATATTAATTATGGCAATAGTTGGCGGGGCTTTAATTCCAGTTCTTCAAGGTGTAATTGCTGATACTATCGGGATTCATCATGCATTCATAATACCTGTTTTATGTTATATGTACATTGCATATTACGGATTTCAGGGACACATACCCTCTCACTTAAAAACAGTAAAAGTAAAATAATTTAGCTTATTAAATTTACTTGAAGGTTTATAGAACTCTAAGAAATTACTCACTAAAAATCATTTGACGTAATGCGAAAATATGCTTTTAAGATGAAACTAAAGCCCGGATGTAAAGAAGAATATAAGCGAAGGCATAATGAGATATGGCCCGAGTTAAAAGAACTGCTATCTAAAAGCGGGATACATGACTATACAATATTTATAGATGAAGAAACGAATATTCTTTTTGCGGTTCAATTTATGGAACAAGATATTTCATCGCAGGATTTAAGTACAAATCCGGTTGTAATAAAATGGTGGAAGTATATGGCCGACATAATGGAAACCAATTCGGATTTTTCACCCTTATCCTTACCTCTCGAAATAGTTTTTCACATGGATTAAGATTAGTAATAATTAGAAAGATAAGTGCTCGATGTTTAAATTTCTTCATCCTCGCGATGAGATTATAGAAATCATTAATAGGATATATCAAAATGGAATGACAACAACATCAGGCGGTAACCTATCGATTCTAGATGATGATGGATCAATCTGGATTACCCCAAAAGGAGTGGATAAAGGTTCCTTAATTCCTGATGATATTGTAAGAATATTTGCCAATGGACACATCGAAGGTATTCATGAACCTTCATCGGAATTGCCATTTCACAAAGCTATTTATAATACCAGACCAGATATAAAAGCTATAGTCCATGCTCATCCTCCGGCTTTAGTTTCTTTTGCGATTGCAAGAAAAATTCCGGATACCAGAATAGTACCTAAAGCTAGTGAAATTTGCGGGAAGGTTGGATATGCAAAATATGCATTGCCAGGCAGCGAAAGACTAGGAGATGTCATAGCGGATATTTTCAATCGTGGACACAATACCGTATTAATGGAAAATCATGGGATCGTAACCGTAGGAACAGGATTAATACATGCTTTCCAGAGATTAGAGACATTGGATTTTTGTGCTAGATTAACACTCAAAGCAAATATTATTGGCAAAGTAAGAGTACTTAATAATGAAGAGCTTGAACTTTCTAGAAAAGAATTTTTATTAGATGAATTTGATCCAGTAAATCATTCTTCATATGAAAAGGTAATACGGAAAAGTATGATCAGGCTAATTCATAGAAGTTACAATCAGAAATTAATGACGAGCATGGAAGGGACTTTTTCAGCGAGAATAACAGAAGACAGTTTTATAATAACACCATGGGGAAGAGACAGGAAGTATCTAACGGAAAGTGATCTTGTATTGATTAAAGACGGTAAGAAAGAACGCGGTAAAAAACCAAGCAGAAGCGTTAATCTACATGTTGAAATTTATAAAACTTATCCGAAAATAAACGCAATCTTAATTGCTCATCCACCCAACATACTTGCATTCGGGGTTAGTAATGCTAAATTTGATAGCAAGACCATTCCAGAAAGCTATATTGTTTTAGGAGAAATTCCTAAACTGCTATATGGTTCAGAGTTCGGGAAAAAGGGTGAAAGTTCACTTAAAATTATCGATATTATTTCTGAAAAAACTCCAATAGTTTTATGTGAAAATAACTGTCTTATAGTTACCGGTAATTCTTTATTACAAAGTTATGACAGATTAGAAGTTGCTGAATATTCAGCTAAATCTATTATAGCGTCAAAAGCTATAGGAAGAGTAGTACCAATAGGGGAAACAGAAATAGGTGAGTTAGAACATGCATTTGGAGTATAAGAGATATAAATTGACAAAACACGTTTTATGACCTTGCTCGTCATATAATTGAATGTGAAAAAAGACCTCCAGAAGTTACTGGAGAATTATCAAGACTCCTTTCAGACCTCTCCATTGCTGCAAAAGTTATATCACTTGAGATGAGAAAGCAGGGCTAGTGGACATACGGAACTTTGCCATTAGTTACAACATTCATGGCAAGCAAGTAAAAAAAACTTGATTTGTTTGCAAATGATATTTTCATACGAGCAACGGATCATGGCGGCCATTTTTGTTCTATTGTCTCAGAAGAAAAGTAAGAAATAATTCATATTCCAGCAAAACATAAAATTAAAAGTGTTTACATTAAATGCTTTAGTGACATTCTAAAGAGGGAATACATTAGAGATTCAATTTTTTAAATAAGGAAAAGAAAATAAATTTGATTAAACAGAAATAAGGTAAGATTAAGCCACATTAAAAAACAATTGATTTACTTTTGAGCACTATTTATTTTTTGTGATAAATGAAAACAAAACGTTGTTAATGATTACAATTCCATCCAAAGGAACTAATTACTAAAAAATTGATATTATTAAAAATTTATTAATATAAAACTCTATTTAAGTTTAATTAATGAAATTCCCCACATACTCACTTTACTCCATAACCCATGGTTGCCTCCACCATGGGTTTTTTTATTTATTTACAATTTTATAAATAAAAAGGAGGTACCATTATACGATAACCCGCTTTCATTTACCAGGGCCCTGCTTAAAGCAGACCAGGTAATATTTGAAAGCTATACAGACCATAAGGTATATGCCGCAATAGTAACACTCGATGCGGACAACAACCCGGTTAACTTCTCATCTACAATCTGCTTAGAGTAAGTATGCCTAAAATGGCGCCGCAAGGCGCCATTGGTAAATAATTAGTATTTAAATTTTATTTTTTTATATGGCTAAAGAAATTGGTTCTTCAACGTAGACTTTTTGTTTTGTTTTAAATGGTGATGATTTGGGCAATTGATAAAATTGCATTAACGAAACTACAGATTTACTTGTTGAGCCATTAAAACTAAAAAAATCATTTGAAAAAATAATTTGTTTTGCTTCTTCATACTGTTGATTTGTCAAATTTTTTAATTGATTATACCACTTATTAGACAAACCAATTTCGTCATAATAATTGCGCCAAAGAATAAATGGTTCAGGCATAATAAGTATATCAAAAAATTCCTCAAGATTTTTGCCAAAAGCTCTTTCAAAGAAAGATGTACCTGGCATTCCTATTCCTTTAGTAACATTTAAAACACATTGAACTGCCCTCAAATATTTTCTATTCCAATGTTTACCAATAAACTTACGGTCTAAGGAATCATATCCGTAAAGTGGAATAAATTTCATTGGAAATGAAAAAATATTTGAATTCAATTCTTTATGTAAGTCCACATTTATTTTTAATCGCTGCCATAAATGTTCCGGCTTATCAACATAATTGAATAGTATATAATTTGATAATTCTTTTACACCATATTTATCAGCTAATCTAATTGCATTTTCATATTTTTCTTTCAGAGAGATATGATCAAAAGCTATTCTCATAGGCCTAATCGGAATTCTACTTAACAATTTCATCTTTTCTTCATCTACATATCTACAATCAATTCCTTGATTAAAATCCACGTATCTTTTTCTAGGGACTTTATTACGATATTTTTCTACAAAATAATTTAAGTCTTTTTGGCACTCCAATATCAAATCTTTTGAAACATTTTCCTTTTTATTTAAGCCATAATAAGTTAATAAAGATACAAAGTTAACCTTATCTTCATCTCTTCTTAAGCGAAACAATATATAATTATTCAAATAGTCATATAGTTTTGAAACATATTTACCAATTATATTTTGATCTTTTTCTTTTTTTAAATAATTGCAAAGAATCTCAAATTTATTGGGGGGATTATACTTAGACCCAACTGTAAATCCCATCTCAACAATTTCATCTATTATTTGTGGAAAGCGAGGTGAGCCCAATACATTATTATCCATTAAGATTAAATCCTTGCGTTCTCCATGGCTTTTCTTAATTAGATTGAGTTGATTAGAAATAGATATTTTATTTTTATAAATAGGCTCAAGTTTAGGTACAGCACAAAAGCTACAAGTCCTTGTACATCCGCGGGTCATATAACTAAGATAACCAGTATCAAGAGGATATTTATGATCAATGGTTTCAAGAATACTATAATCCGGGGTCACTTCATCAATTATAATATCATTGTTGTCTAAAATACCAGGCTGATCCAAGAGACCGGTTATAATATTTTTGCCTACTTTTAAACCAGTTTCTTCTGCAATTATGGTAGGAATTAAAGATGCAGCGACTCCACCGACAAATAAATTATTTAAATCTTTTACAACTTTTTTAGAAAACTCAATGGCTTCTCTAGTTTGTTTCCAATAGAAAGTAAATAGGGTCGTAACATATACTCTATCCCAATGTCTTTTTAGTTTGTAATTTTTAGTGAAATCTTTTAAAATATTTTTAATGGTATGTTCGTAATTTGATGGAAATATTTTAAGAACCTCTTCAAGTAATTGTGTACTTTTTTTTACTAAATATTTTTTAAGCAGAGGTTTTAGAGCATTTTCATTTATTCTGCCATTTACTTTAATCAATTTATTGAAACATTCACTATATCTTTCCTCTAGAAAATATTGTACAAAGTCTCCTTTGTAGAAAAATACTTTATCGCCCAATTGTTTATGATAGGCACTAAGTTTCATTAATCCCAAAGGAGGATATTTATTTGTATAATTAGGTTCAATTAAAAGAATACTTCTCTTCATATAAAAACAATTAAATAATTATTATTTTTTAACAAACATAACTAACAAACGAACACACCCTTTAAGTCCAAAGATTTTTATATGTTAACGAACTCGAAAAATTTTTTATTGGGTCCAGCTGTACTGTTTTTTCTCCTTCAAAATTATCATTTTTATTTATAAATTCTGAACCATTTATTGAAATAAAACTTGAATTAAGAATATCTGTTAAACGTTACATTCAGCCGGGGGCTGACAGGTACGTTAAATTTTTTAGCGCAATTTATTTGATGTCGTTGGAGAAGACAAAATACTTTTGTTTTTATAAATAAATGATGAAAAATTTTTTGACATGTTTACCAATGTAAAGATAAGATTACAAATAAATCCCCTCTTGAGAGGGGAAGGGAAGGGGTGTGTTGGACGCGGGGTCATTCCGGGTAAAACCCAGAATCTAATGGGTATGGAATAGGATCAAAAAACATTTTTTAAATGTGCTTTTGTCTTGATCCGTCAGAGCCGGGCAGGCACAATTTATTTAATGTGCGCAATCACCTTCTGATTGTTGCGGACAGATATGGGTAAAAGGAAGAATATAGGGGCTCAATCCAATCCGGCAGCCAAGGTCATGCAGCCATACAAGTCATGCAATCATGCTTTATTAATTTATGAATATGTTTTATAGAAGTTCTCAACCAAATAAAAAAAATATTACTGAGTATACTCTGCATCCATGCTTTTATTTTGTGTATCGATTTTATACTGCCGCCGCTCTGCATTTGAACAATCTTATAATTATAGTGTAATAACTCCATAGAAATGACATAGATTCGACTCAATAGAAATGTCAGTAAAAATTAGATTAGAGAACTCAGAAAAAAGGAGTTCTCAAAATGGAAGGAATACTGACAATGAGTCAAAAAGAGGC
>Ga0307441_1000100_pt1 | contig 37022 bp, 34 predicted proteins | sample SalMarWE160420MG_FD_202149 | JGI IMG/M metagenome (GOLD analysis project Ga0307441, IMG submission 202149) | Salt marsh sediment microbial communities from the Plum Island Ecosystem LTER, Massachusetts, United States - WE1604-20 | ecosystem: Environmental > Aquatic > Marine > Intertidal zone >... | reverse complement strand
CTGGCCAGGCGGTTCTCCAGCATCAGCTTCACCGTTTCCAGATGGTGTACCACCAGGCGCACGCGTTTCTGCAGGCCGTTGAAGCACACCAGCCCCACGATGGCCACCAGCAGGCCGGCGGCGGTGGCGATCAACGCCTCGGCGACCCCGCCCGTGACCTGCGATGGGACGGCACTGGGGTTGCCCAGCACCTTGAAGGAGGAGAAGATGCCGATAATGGTGCCCAGCAGGCCCAGCAGGGGCCCCAGGGTCACGGCCGTATCCAGCAGCCACAGCCCACGGTCTATACGGGGCACCTGCAGCATGAGCGCCTCGTCCAGGTCCGCCGCCAGCCGTTCGCGGGCACGCGATCCCAGCGCATCCCTGGCGATCTGCAACAACGCTCCGTAGGGAGACCGCCCGTACTGCTGAAGCAACCCCTCCAGGGTGGCATGGTCCAGGACGGGCGCAGCGCCCAGCTTCCCGCACAGGGTGCTCCCCGTGCGGGCCGCCGTCGCGAGTCCCCAACTGCGCTCCACGATGACAGTGAGCGCAATAAGCGACAGGACGGCGATCACATAGAGCACGCCTCCGGACACGTCCGCGATATGTTCCAGGGTCTGCAAGGTCATCCAGGCCTCCTAACCGAACTCGTCCGGATCGCACGCAATACCAGGGTCTGGGCAGCGGTGCCCCGCGTGGCATGACCGGCATGCCCAGTCGGCATTCCCGCTGAACCGTGTCCGGCCCAAGTCCGCCGCGCGCCGGGCATAGGTCCAGTAGGCGCAATGTTCGTGCCAACGGTTGAGGGGCAGGAGGCCTATGTCCTACAGCCATACCGGCCAGTAAAGAGGCTCGGCAAAGCGAGCACCAAGCAGGGCTTCGGGCACCCGGCTGGCGCACTGGAAAGGCGCAACGCAGACCGATGGCTCTGCTGTTGCAGGTGTCACTATGTGTCAGTTCCGGGACACTGCACTGGATACTGAGCGGCCAACCCGACAGCCATGGCGTTCGCGGCAAACGATTTGGGCCTTACGACCTTAGCTCGGCACAATAATTGCCCCTCATCAATCACCTGCCGGGCGGCTCGTGGGCAGGCCCGCGCAACACACGTCGACGCCCGCCGTACAGCCCCATGCGCAACTGCAAACGGCGCGGTTCCTTATCCGAACAAGGAGAGCCCATCCATGGCCCAGCTAGTGGTTCTGTACCATAACCCCGAGGATTCATCGGCGTTCGACGCCCACTACGCCAGCGTCCATATTCCCCTTGCGAAAAGCATCCCCGGGCTGCGGGACTACCAGATCAGCGACGGCCCGGCGCGCACACCCGACGGCCAGTCCCCCTACCACCTCATCGCGACTCTGACCTTCGATTCGGTGGACGCCATCAAGGCGGGGCTGTCCTCCAAGGAGGGCGGTGCAGCGGTGGCCGACCTGGGAAACTTCGCCACCGGCGGCGCCACCGTGCTGATGTTCGACACCAGGTCAGTCTAAACACGCCCAGGCCGACAGGGACGTCGGCCGCAGGACGGGCGACCCGGCGCTAGAGTAGTTGGGAGGAATACCGGATTCCGACCCAGACACCGATGGGGGCGCCCACCGACCGGAACTGCGTCGACACGCCCGTATTGGGATCGAAGCTGCCACCAACGAAGGCGTTGCTTCCTAATACCCCGAGCGAGTAGTAGTTGACGTCGAAGAGGTTGGTCACCTGCAGGAAGGCGTGCCAGCGGGGCCTGATTCTGTAGGTGGCATCCAGGTCCGCCACCACATATCCCGGCACCTGGCCGTGAACGTCCCTGTTGTTCTCGTCCCCGCGCGCATACTGGCCCGTCTGCGCCTCAATGGTCGTGCCCACCCGCAGACGATTGGTGACCGAATAGTCGAGGCGCAGCTTGACTGACTGTGCAGGGATACCCGGTACACGGTCGCCCGGGCGCACGGTGATCAGACCATTGGCTGCCGCGCTGGAGTTGTTGGGACTCGCCTCGGTGAAAGTCGACTGAAAGGTGGCATCGGTGTAGGTGTACTGGGCCGACAACCGCAGGCGACCGACACGTCCGTGGGCGCTCAACTCCAGGCCCTGATGGCGGGTCTTGGGCACATTCTGGAAAAATCCCTGAGCCCCATTGAGGCTGATGAACTCGATGTTGTCGCGCAGATTCGTTCGGTAGACGGCCGCATGCCACGACCAGTTGTCGGCGATACGCCCCCGAGCGCCGAACTCCAGGGTCTTGGACACCACCGGTTTCAAGGGCGGGTCGGCAAGAAAGTTGTCCGGCAGGGCGCAGGGGGCGCTGGGATCGGCACAGGTCAGCTCCACAGGAGTGGGCGTGCGCATGCCCTCGCTGTAACTCGCGTAGGCGTGTACCCCGTGCCACGGGGTCAGGTTCAGCCCCACCGCCGGGTTGAAACGCGAAAACACGTGGTTGCCGTTCAATGCGGTGCCCAGTCGGTCCAGCAGGTGCACCCGCGCCCAGTTGTAACGCCCGGCGAAGGTCAGGCTGGTACCGGCGCCAAGACCCAGAGTGTCGTAGGCATACAGTCCGTAATAGCGGTTGCGTGCCTCGAGTCGGGTCTGCAGAACGTAAGGCGCGAAACCGATGGTATCCCTGCTTGGTGTGAAGCGGGCGGGCTGTTCAAGCTGACTGAATTGGGTATCGCCAAGGTCGGCGCTCGCCCCCAGCACCAATCGGTTGTTCACGGTCTTGCCGGGCTGGCGCAGCGTGAGATGCGCCGTGGCGCCGTAGGCGTTCTCTGCAGTGTCCGCCACGTCGTTGAGCCCCGGGCTGTTGGCGGCGTCCACGGGAACGGCGACATTGAAGGCATCGTTGGTGTTGCTGTCCAGCTCGTGCGACAGCAGGCGCCGGAAATACACGTTGCCGGCCAGCGCTGCGCGTGCGCTGAACTGGTGCCGGGCGGTGGCATTGAAAGCGGCGAAATGGTGGGTGGCGTAGTCGGGCCAGGTATACGACTGGGCCGGATCGTTCAGCATTCCCAATGGGAGGGTCTGGGCGCCGCTCAGGCGGTTGTGTGCACCCGTCACACTGAAAGTGAGCCGGGTCTTTTGGCTGGTGTATCCGACCTTTCCAAACAGCTGACCCACTCGGCTGGCATTGTGCTGAGCCCAACCATTGCTGCTCACCCGATTGGCGGTGGCGAAATAGTCCACGGCTCCGCGGCTCCCCCCACCCTCGGCCTCTATTCCGTAGCGCCCGAACGAGCCGCCGAAGACCTTCGCCGCGGTGCCCGGAAAATCGGCGCCGGACTTGGTGGTGACCACCAGTGAGCCGCCCAGGGAATTGAGCCCGAAGATCGGATTCGATCCCGGCACCAGGGAAATCGTTTCAATGGCCGATTGAGGAATCAGATCCCAGTTGACTACATCCCCGAACGGCTCGTTGACCCGCACGCCGTCCACGTAGACGGAAAGCCCCTGGGGGGTACCGAGCACGGGGGACGCTGTGAAGCCCCGGAAACTGATATCCGGCTGGAAGGGGTTGTTCTGTGCTGCGTTGACCGTCACCCCATTCAGGTTGCTTGCAATGAATTTTGAAACGTTCAGGGGTTCCTGACGGCGGATGGTGGCTGCGGATCGGGTCTGTACGCCGAACGGCAACTGACCGGCCGCCACCCCGATGCCCGGCACGCCGGGCCGGACCGCCGTGACATCGATGGAAAGCACTGACGGGCCGTTCGCCGCCATGGCATCGTCATTGGCGGCCAGGGCACCCAATATCCAGATCAGACACCCTATGGGAAGGCGCCCGGAACACATCAGCCTTTGCATTCGCTCACCCGGCCACGTCGCGTTCACCGCCTCAGGACCGCGAGCCGATCCGCTGGCCATCCGCAAAGGCGGGCGGCGGCACCCACGAGCGCCGCCGCCTGAGACCCGGTCCGAGCCGGCACGCACCCGGACTAGAAGAAGAAGATCGCGCCGGTGGCCACCGAATTGTCCTCGGTGGTACCGCCGGCCTGGTTCTCCGCCCTGGTATGGGTGTACTCAAGAACCAGGTTCAGTGCCGGTGTCAGCCCATAGTACAGACCGGCCACTGCCGAGCTGTTCTTGTAGACGAGGTTGGGATTGGTCGCGGCAGTTTCGTTGGACGCCAGATCCAGCGTGCTTTCGCCATAGCTGATACCGAACTTCGGCTTGCCGATCTTGTAGGTGGCCTGCACGTACCAGCCGTCCGAGTCGCGCTTCTCCAATACCCCGTTGGCGAACGACACACCGTCAAAACCGATGGCGGTGGTACCGATACCATAGCCCTTGTAGTAGCTGGCCACCCCTGCCAGGGTACCGCCGCCCATGGCCATACTGGCCTTGCCGCCTACGTCGAAGGCGTCGGCGTTGACCTGCGCTCCGTTGGGCAGCGTCCCGCCGGCCGTACTTGAATCGGTGGCATTGGCCTGGTTGCGCTGCCACATGAAGTCGGCCCACACCTGGCCCTTGATCGGACCTTTCCAACTGTAGGTACCCTGCAACTGGTATCCCGGCTGGTTGATGTTGGTCATGGTGGCGGTATTGGCGTTGCCGGAAAAGGCAACCTGCTCGAACGGCTGGAACAGCCCGCCAGCAAACTGAAAGCCGCTCATCTTAGGGGAGGTGTACGATATCTGAGGTATCCAATCCGCGTATACGTAACCGATACCGATGCGGCCCAACGTGGTATTTCCTCCCAGGAAGGCGGCCCCGGACCCCACCCCCAACAACGTCATATCGTTGAGGATGGCGTGGGCCTGAAACAGACCAAGATCCCGACCCACCTTGACAGTACCCCATTCCGGCGTACCGAAGGTCAGAAAATTCTGTCGGACATTGATCGCGCCGCGCCCGATACCCTCCTTGCCGGTGATGGACGTGTTCAGGCCGGGATAAAACCCGATAGTAGCCCCTATGTCGATCCCGTCCTGCTTGGTCGACACCTTGAATACGATGGCGCTGGGCAGCAACCCCGACTCGATAGCCGATTCATTGTGTCCGTTCGGGCCCGTGTTGCAGACCAGCCCCCCCTGCACCGACGTCGCGCTGTGGTCGCAGGAGTTGTAATCCAGAAAGCCGTTGACATTGCCGTTGACGTCCAACTTCCATTGGTTGGATTGGAAACTGACCGCGGCGGCGGTACCACTAGCACCCAACGCCACAGCGGCCGTCACTGCCGCCGCGAGATATCTATACCTGATCATATCGAGGAGCCTCCGTCCTGATTGACGGCGGTTGCCCAAGGCGCATTACCGCCGGATGAGTACGGGCGTCAACAGCCCATCCCGCCCGCGACTTTGCGTGCATCGCACCAAGCACCCCTGCACGCCCTGCCATGCCTCTGGCCGCCGTCTCGTGGATCGCCGTCCGAGCTCGATTGCATGCCTCGCACGGTGCTTGCGTGACGCTTTGGGCCGGCGTGCACAAGGACCGGCTCAGAGCGTCAGATTCACAGCGGCAAACCCTTTGCCGTACCGGCGCGCTACGGGATAAGTCCTAGGTTCGCGTCGCCTAAACAGACGGTGTGGTCGGCCACGTCGGAGGGGGAATGTCGGACAGCGCCGGCCCGCGCACAGCAGGGCACCATAACGCCACTAACCGCCGGCACGGATGGACCGATCGAGAGCACACATTCCCGCGTGGCCCTGACCGTCGACTGGCGTCCCTTCACAGGCGGGCGAGGTCCCGTTCCTCTGCCAGTGGCGACTTCTTGCTTGATCCGCATGCCCACTCCGTCCCTGCCCCTATGTGTTCCTGCCCGTTCCTCGCCGACCGTGTCCCCGCAGTCGCAGGGGCTGCCTATTCCGGAGGACGACCGGTCGAAACCAACTTGACGCTACGGGCCTTCACGTACTGGTAGATGGCATGAATCTCATGGGGCGAGAAGAACCCTGCCCACTTGGGCATCCCTTTGGCTTCCCGACCCGTCATGGCGGTGTCGGTGAACTGTTGCTCGGTCATCCCGTTCTGCAGCGATTGACGCAGGTCCGGTGCGTACTCGCCGCCGATGGCGTCAGGCCCGTGACACCGGAAGCAGTATGAGTTGAACAGCTCGAAACCCCGGAAGACCTCCTTGGTTACCTTCTTGGTTCCCGGTCTGAAAACCTCGAAACCTACCGTCACGGTTTTGCCGTTCACTTTGTAGGTGTAGGTCTTCTTCGACGAGGACGACGAAGAAGACGACGGCGCGGACGATGCTTCGGCCGACTTCAAGGAAAGAATCCAGTGAATGATCTTCTCCAACTGCGCATGGCTCAGGTTCGGATGGGGTGGCATGGGAATATTGCCCCATGTCCCGACATGTCCATTCTTGACCGCATCAACCAGCGTCTTGACGGCGCCTTTCTTGCCGGCGAACTTCTTGGCCACGGCATCATATGCGGGGCCCACCACTTTGTGGCCCACCGCGTGACAGGAGAAGCAGTCGCTGTTGTGCGCAATGCGCTCACCCTCCGGCATGTTACTGTTCGAGTTGCTTGTTGCCGCCATGCCGGCGCCGGTGCACGCAGCGCCAATGGCCATAATGAGCATAATCTGCAGACAATTCCGCCGGCCTTTGGTCAAACTCGTTCTGTTCCGCAAACTCATGTGATCACCGCCTCTCGATCCTAACTATCCAGGAACGGCCAGGAAGGACCTGTGCCAAATGTCGTGCAAGGCGCGGATCGGCTGGGACCGCCACGCCACAGCAGAACGCGCGCGTCCAGCCCGGGCATCGTCCGCCTTTATCTCAGGGCCGCAGGACACCCCGGTTACATGTTGCCGTTGCCGTAGTACAACGAACCGTTGGCAGACGGCAGCAGCTTGACGTTGTAGTCTTCCAGAATTTGTTGAATCTGCGCCTTGTGACTGGCGATGGCTTTGTCCAGTTCGTCTTTCAAAGAATGGTCACCCTTTCGCACCGCCATCGCCATGGTAAAGAGGTATTCTTCAGGAGAGCCTGTAGAGCGTGTATTGGGAACACGTACCATCTTGAGCCCCGGGAATTCGTGCATGTAATAACCGACCGCGGGTTCCCAGGTGATCATCACATCGACCTTGCCGCGCTCCACCGCTTCCAGCATAGTTTTCGGTGAGACATGCGGCTTCTCGGCGATATGGAACTGAACGGCGGTATTCAGCAGCCCCCGCAATTTCAGGCCTGTCTGGGGCGGGGTATCCAACTCATAGCCCACCTTGACGTGCTTCAACTGCGGCGAGTCCATGCTGGTTATATCGTAGTGCTTGCTCTTCTTGTAAATGAAGACATAAGAAGAGGAATAGTAGGAATTCGTATATAGCTCTTCGGGATCCCCGTAGGGAATATCCATCACCACGTCGCAAAGACCCTTGTCCAGATTCAATGCCAGGAAGTTGCCGAAACCGCCCTCCTGACGCTGACTGGCCCAGTGGTACTCCAGCTTCCGACCCATGGCTTTCGCCATGAGCTCGGCGATCTTGTTCTCATAACCCTGACCCGCCTGGTCGGAGTACGGCATGTAATCGGGATCCGCACATACCCTCAAGGGCTTTTCGGCCGCGGCGGCTGACTGAACAGTCAGACCCAACCCCACTACCGCAACCAACGCGAGCAGAGAATACAGTGAAATTGCCGATCTGTTTGTCATGTCCGTACAACTCCTCCGAGGCCGACCGCTTAGAGAGAGGTTCCGACAGCGACCCGCGTCGCTGCCGGAACCGGTACTTCGTTGCCGTTACTTCACCGCAAAGACCATCAGCGTTCCGCCCAGATTGGTGTACTGGGGCAGTTCCGCTGTCAATCCGACAGCACCCAGCCCTGCCGAAGCCTTGTGAAGATTCTGAGCCAGTCCGATGGCCGCCCAGCCACCGACGCCGGTCAGCACCGCCACATACTCCTTGCCGTCATGCTTGTAGGCGATGGGGTTGCCGATAATGCCCGACGGGCAATGGAACTGGTACAGGATCTTGCCGGTCTTGAGGTCCACGGCCCGGAACCAGCCGGTGAGCGTGCCGTAGAAGCCGACACCGCCTGCCGTGGTCAGGGCACCGCCCCAGTCCTGGAAAGTGTCGTGGATCTGCCACTCGGTCTTTCCGGTCATGGGATTGAAGGCGATGAAGCGGCCGCGGTAACCTCCGGGCCCCGGGAACATGTTGACGATGGCGCCAACGAACGGGAAGCCGGCCTTGTACTTCACATTGAAGGCCTGGTAGTTCATGCAAATGTGATTCAACGGCGCATAGATCAGGCCGGTCTGTGGATCGTAGGATGTCGGCTGCTCGTCCTTGTCACCCTCGGAAGCCGGGCAGATGTCCTTGACGTTGACACCGGCCTTGGTCATCTTCGCGGGGTTCACTTCGGGCTTGCCGGTCTTCATGTCGATCTTGTACGCCCAGTTCACCGACGGGTCGTACTTGTGAGCTTCCAGCAGCTTGCCGTTCTTACGATTCAACACGTAGGCAAAGCCGTTCCGGTCGAAATGGATAAGGACCGGTGTCTCCTGACCATGGTAATCCTTCTCGGCCAGAACCATCTCGTTGACGCCGTCATAGTCCCACCCGTCGTGGGGCGTCATCTGGTAGACCCACACCGCCTTGCCGGTATCGGGGTTACGGGCTTCGATGGTCATGGACCACTTGTTGGCGCCCGGCCGCTGGCTCGGGTTCCACGTGCCCGGATTGCCGGTGCCGTAGTACAGCAGATTCAGCTTCGGGTCGTAGGAATACCAGCCCCAGGTGGTGCCTCCACCCTGCTTCCATTCGTCGCCTTTCCAGGTCTTGAGGCTGGAGTCCTTGCCCACCGGCTTCTGGGTGGCGCCGTTGATGGTGGTCTCAGGGTCGAACAGCATGCCCTTGTCCGGGCCCGTGCTGTATGCCCGCCACTGGCGCTTGCCGGTCTGCAGGTCGTAGGAAGTGACGTACCCGCGCACGCCGAACTCGCCGCCGGACACGCCGACGATCACGTGGTCACGAATGATCAACGGGGCACCGGTAAGGGTCTGGCCTACCTTCGGGTCGGCCTCATTGGCTTCCCACTCCACTTTGCCGGTCTTCGCGTTGAGCGCGTATACCTTGCCGTCCAGCGCGTCGGCGATGACCTTGCCGTCGGAGTAGGCAACGCCTCGGTTTACCACGTCACAACAGGCCACCGGCGGCGCGTTGGGGTCCTTCTTCGGCTCGAACTTCCAGACGATCTTTCCGATATTGTTCAGGTCAACGGCGTATACGTAGTTCGGGTAGGCCGATTCGAAGTACATCATGTTGCCTACCACAAGCGGCTGCCCTTCATGCCCGCGCAGCGCGCCGGTGGACATGGTCCAGGCTACATGCATGTCCTTTACGTTTTCGGTGTTGATCTGATCCAGCTTGCTGTAGCGCCAGACGGAGTAGTTGCCGCCCGGCATGACCCACTGGTCAGGATTTTGAGACATCTGCTCAAGGCTTCCACTCGCCCAGGCAGAGGCCGCTACCATCGTGCCGCACAGGCATAGACTCGCCAGTGCCAATATGGCTCTCCATTTCGCGTACATGATATGCCCCTCTTCGTATGTCCTCGTCCTCGTAGCTCGGAGTTTTCTCAAGCACCGGGCCGCAGACACCGCCTCCATCGCCTGCTGCACCCGTTACCCGGTCTCGACGCGCCCGTGCCACGCCCGACCGGAACCGCGCTTTCCACACCACGGACCGACCCCATCTGAACCACACTGGAAGGGCGCCGACCCTCTCTGCCTGGTTGAAGGATGGGCTTGCACAGCCCTCGGCCAACACCGGGCGTCCGTCTTCTCGACCACCAACACGAGACTCGGTGGGTACCAAGGCATGATCTATGCCAGGGATCAGCCCGGTACGCTGATGAGCCCTTGCCGTGATGATGGTCTCTATTGATACGGTCGTCCCATGGACGTCCGGATTGGCGCGCGCCCCCAGGCGCCTACGGTCCGCGCGGCCGACGGGTCCGCAACACGTGTAACGGCACTGGCACACTTTGTCCCGCCCACGAGGCGCCGTGGTGGAACCCCGAAGCCCCTGGCCAACGCCCATCCAGCGGGACGGCGGACTGAACTGCGGGTATGAATCGATGGTGGATCTTTTGAGACGGCCGCCAGCCTTTCGCCGCTGCTGCAACCTCAAATCCCGGCTGATCAAGAGGAAACGTGCAACGGTAATGTCACACTCGTGTTGCAGCCATGACACAGCGGGACACTTGCGGCGTCCCCATGCCAAGCCCGTCCCCCACGCGGCCAACCCCAGTGGGGCTGGATGACTTCGACCGTCTTCGGTGGCACCGCTTTTGCTTGAGTTGTAGACGGCAGTCGGGGTGGCGGAAGCAGCTGTTGAGCCGTCCACAACCGGCGCTCCGGCTCGCTCGGCCCGACGGTGCCCGCGAAGCGCGGATACCGCGGGAAGCCAGTTTCACGTATGCGTGAACAACCAACCCAGGAGGGGACACCATGTCTGCGCTGCTTCGACCGGACCCGACTTTCTACCCGTCCCCGAAAATCGCCATGGAAGCGCCCAGGGAGCAGTACGGCTACGTGGTGCTGCTGTCGCCGGACCGGAGCCGGCCCGACGCCATGGCAGTCGTCGACCTGGACCCGCGTTCCGCCAGCTACTCCCAGGTAGTTCATCAGGTATTCATGCCCAACAAGGGCGACGAGCTGCATCACTTCGGCTGGAACGCCTGCAGCTCCATGTTGGGTCCCCAGTCCTGCCATCCGTTTGTGCAGCGCCGGTATCTGATCGTTCCCGGGATTCGCTCGTCGCGCCTTTATATCATCGACACCAAGCCCCACCCCACCGAGGCGCGAATCGTGAAGATCATCGAGCCCGAGGAGGTCATGAAGAAAACCGGCTACTCGCGGCCCCATACGATCCATTGCGGCCCCGACGGTGTCTACATCAGCGCCCTGGGCGGCAAGGGCAAGAATGGCGACGAGAGTCCGGCCGGCATCTTCCTGCTGGACTGCGAAACCCTCGAGCTGCGTGGGCAATGGGAGATGGACCACGGTCCGCAGGTCCTGGCCTACGACTTCTGGTGGCATCTTTCCCAGAACATTGCCGTCACCAGCGAATGGGGACTGCCGCCCCAGTTCGAGAACGGCTTGGTGCCGGAGGACCTGCTGGGCCACAAGTACGGCCACCGGATACATTTCTGGGACATGGCCAAGCGCCGCCATGTCCAGACCCTCGACTGCGGCGAAAGCACCCAGATGTGCCTGGAACTGCGGCCTGCCCACGATCCCACCCAGCAGTACGGCTTCATGGGTTCGGTGGTCAACACCGACAATCTCGCCGGTGGCATCTGGCTGTGGTACAAGGACAAGCCCTCCGACAGCGAGTTCAAACTCAAACAGGTGGTGGAAATACCAGCCCAGGGCGCGGACCCGAAGGACCTGCCGCCGCTGCTGCAAGGGTTCAAGGCCGTTCCGCCGCTGATCACCGATATCGATCTGTCGCTGGATGACCGTTTCCTTTACGTGTCCTGCTGGGGCACGGGGGAAATGCACCAGTACGACGTCAGCGACCCTCACAACCCGCGGCTGGCGGGCTCGATACGCCTTGGCGGCGTCGTCCGCCGTGAGAAGCATCCCAACGGAACGGAATTCGGCGGCGGCCCGCAAATGGTGGAAATCAGCCGGGACGGGCGGCGCATCTATTTCACCAATTCCCTGTACAGCACCTGGGACGACCAGTTCTATCCCCAGGGCATTCCCGGCGTGGAAGTGATGGCCAACGTCAATCCCGACGGAGGTCTGGAGCTGGACAAGAACTTCTACGTGCAGTTCGACGAAGGTTACCGGGCCCACCAGACCCGGCTGGACGGAGGTGACTGCTCCACCGAGACCTTCTGCTACACATCGGTATGATCGCGAGCATGATGGCCCACCCGGCCGCTTGGCTGGGAATCGTGGCGCTCGGCTTCTTCCATGGCATCAACCCGGGTATGGGTTGGCTGTTCGCCGTATCCAACGGCATGCAGGAAAAGCGCAGTGCCGGCGTCCTCAAGGCGCTTCCCCCACTGGCGTTCGGACACTTCCTCGCGATGGCAGCCATCCTTCTGCCGGTGGCGGCGCTCCAGCTGGCCATCACCCACCAGTCCCGACTACGCGTGGGCGCCGCCGTGCTGTTGATGGTGTTCGGAATCTACAAACTGCTCCATCCCCGCCACCCACGCTACATGGCGCGCATCGGGCCCAGCCGGCTCACCCTGTGGTCGTTCCTGATGGCCACTGCCCACGGTGCCGGTTTGATGCTGATCCCCATTTTCTTGATCATCAGCAACGGTGCAGCCAGGGTGGACCTGCAAGGGCACACCGGCGTATCGGCGTTCGGCACCATTGCCGAAAGCGGTATGGGTATCGCGCTGCTCTCGGTGCTGCTGCACACGCTGGCGATGATCGTGACGGCCGGAGTGATCGCATGGCTGGTATACCGGTATCTGGGGCTTAGGCTGCTGCAGAAGACCTGGTTCAACCTGGACCTGCTGTGGGCAGTCGTCCTGATCGTAGTCGGTGTGATCGCCCTGGTAATCTGACGGACGGCAGCCCATCGCGCCCCGGCCACCGTACACCCTTCGCCCCAAAGCCCTCGTTGGCCGGTCAACGCATCGACAACAGCGCCCAGGAGGACGTGCAGATCATCGGCTCAGTGATCGTACCCACCCGGCAGTCCGTTTGCCCGAAACCTTCACGGGCCGCTTCCGCCGTTGTCCCTGTGGGCGTGCCGCCATGGTGTGCCTGCCCCGTCCGGTCCGGCGGCAGGACGGACGTCGTAGAACGCACGGCGTTTTCCGCCGCCGTCGGGACGCGTACACTGGCCAACGGTGTTCGATAGGGAGCGCGCCTATGGAGCTGTACCTGATGCGTCACGGCGAGACCAACTACAATGTGCTGGGACTGTGCAACGACGACCCGGCGGACCCGGTGCACCTGACCGAGCGCGGCCGCCGACAGGCCCAGGAAGCCGCCCTGCGCCTCAAATCCACGCCTATCGGCCGCATCCTGGTATCGGAACTGCCACGAACCGTGCAGACCGCCGCCATCGTCAACGCTCACCACGGGGTGCCGATGACTGTCCGCCCTGAGCTCAACGACATCCGCACAGGCTTCAACGGACGCCCGGTGGAAGAGTTCCACCGGGCGCTGGCCGGATCGCCGCTCCATCGCAAAGCTCCCGGCGGTGAATCGATCTGCGAGCATAAGGCACGGGTATTGAAGGTGCTGCAATGGCTGGATACGGTCACTGAACCGATCATCCTGATGGTCTCCCACGAAGAACCGCTGCGGGTCTTGATCGGACATTTCCGCGGGCTGGCAGACCGCGAGGCGATGGCCCTGAAGATCGACAACTGCGAAATCCTGCATTTCCGGCTTTGAACGCCGCCGGGTCGCTGTCACGCCACCGACTCGCCGAGCTGCAACACGTCCCCACGCCCTCCTTGGGCGAGCGTCCGCCGGGCATCGGCGGCCGGACACGCCTGTGCCGCTGCCATGGATCTCGATCTGGCCGTGCTCCAAGGTTGACCTACACTCAGTATCGGCGACAGCGCCGTGAGACACCCTGTCGAGTACCGAAACTCCGACAACCCACCTGAGAGGTCAGCGAATGGACTCCATCGCTCATGCGTTGGTTCTGAATCTGCATCAGCCTCCCGGCAACCTTGAGGGTCTGCTGCTCGAGCGCCCCTGGGAGGCCAAGGAGATTCTCTACGCCATGGATCGCATGCCCCGCGCCCTGTGGAACCATGAAGACATTGCCAGGGTTCATCTGTCCCTGTCAGGAACCTTGCTGGAAACACTGTCGAACCCCGATTTTCAGTAGAGCGCCTACGGCATAGTGGACTGCGGGTCGCTATTGTGGCACCTGCAGAATTCGGGGATCTTTCAGGTCCTGGGAACAGCGTATTACCATTCCGTGCTGCCGCTGATTCCGTCGGAGGACCGCGAGCAACAGGTATGGCGCTGGTTGGGAATCGGACGCCACCTTTTCTGGCGACCGGCGTTCGCCGGATTCTGGCCGCCGGAGATGGGCTTTTCCATGGAACTGATTCCGCTGCTCGCCGATGCCGGCTACCGGTATGTGGTGGTGGACAGCGACTACGTGGACCCGGTTACCCCAATGCAATGGCACCACCTCCGTTATCGGCCGCATCTTGCGCAATACGGCGGCAAGGAGATCGTGGTCGTGGTCCGCGACCGGGAGCTGTCCGATGCCCAGGAATCTGGGATGGAATGCGAGTGGTTCGAACGGGAGGTCCGGGCCCGTACACGCTGGTGCGACTTCCCACCGCTGGTCACGACCTGCACCGACGGCGACAACGGCGGCTGGTTCCGCAACGTGGACCGCGCCGCCAATTTCTGGGGAGCGTTCTACGGCGAACTGCTGGAGCGCGCCCGCAGCAATGCAAGCCCTATCCGTCCCACGTTCATCGATGACTACATCGATCTCCACGGCGCCCACGGCTACGTGACCGTACGCACCGGTGCATGGAACACCGGCTGGCACCACGGAGCCGACTTCACGCAGTGGACAGGCTCCCGGGCTCAACAGGACGCCCTCGACCGCATCTGGACCGTAAGCCGATCGGTCCACGACACCCGCCGGCACGCATCAAGAAATGCGGATCAGTTCCCGCTCCTTCAACAGGAACTGGAAGGCGGCCTGTGGCATCTGCTGCGCGCCCAGACCAGCTGCTACCTGTATTGGGGCGAAGCGTGGGTGAATCGCGCCCACCAGGACCTGGACCGGGCCGACGCGCACCTGGCCCGGGCCCGGGAGATGCTTCACTGACCCCGGGGCCGGCAAACCGGCCCTCACGCGCGGGAGCCGGGCCCCACCGGGGGGGACGAAGCCCAATGAGCCGAGTCTGCCGCATATCAGCGGAACTCCGTGCTAGAAATCGTGGACCAGGATCTGCTCCGCCCGACGACAGATCTCACGCCCGTAGTCCGTCCATAGACCCTCTCCCCAGTACCGGTAACAGCTGGTCTGGGAGGCCATCAGATGAAACAACGCGTTGCGATAGCGTGGCTCATTGGACGATACGCCCGGCTCGATCACCTTTTCATAGAACAGCGCACTGACCTTCTCCATGGGACCCAGCAGGCTCTCATAGCCCTGTACCCACGAAATGTTGTTGGTCCAACTGCCGCCTTCCATGTGGAAGCGATCGTCTTCCCTTTCCAGTTCCTTGATCACCTCGGCCAGGCGGTCCGGCCCGGCACCGGGCTCCAAACGGTCCCAGATGCGTTTCTGGTACAACGGCTGCAGCACCGGCAGATCTTCCTCGCCGACCCCGGCCGCGAACAGCTGCTCCAGGTATTCGGTGCAGTTCATCAACGGGGTAGCGGTGCCTGAGCTCTCCCGTACCACCTCCATGTACTTGGGCGGGAACTCGTTCATCATCACCCCCCCGTTTTCGCCGTCGGCGATCTGGGTCACCAGGGGCGGAATGGAGTGCCCGCCGAGGGAGCCCGGAGAAAGCCCCTTGGCTTCGTAGTAGGGCTGCATCTGCGCCACCAGTTTGGTGTCACTGCCCTGAGTCTTGACGATTGCGACCATGGTTTCGGTCTCGCCGCGGGAATTGCGACACACCAGGCGGTGCGGCACATGCTTGCGTTCCGGACCGGTCCCGGTATCGGGCTGCTCCACGGTGTGTTCCTGAACCAGCAGCCACGTGAACCCGCATTCCTTGAGGGTCTTCAGGAATTCGTAGGCCACGTCCGGATGATTCGGAAGCGCCATTTCCGACGGTGAAAATCCCCTGACCCTGGACAGTGCCTCGACGCCGAAAATGGCCGCGAAGTGGTGCTGCCAGGCCCGGACGTGCAACCGGTAGTCCTGCACCGGGCTAGAAGGCGCCACAGCGTGCCCCCACGGCGCGCCCAGCCATTCCACGGCGTAGTTGTAGCGCGGATCGCACGTGATCCTCTTCAGGTCCTCGAAGACATCGTCACGCCCCATCCTGCGCAGCCCGTGCAGCAGGGTGCCGGAATACTCCAGCATGACCCTGGGCTCCTTGCCGTCGTGGATAAGCTGCGGAATATACTCGCCCATGCGCCGATAGCACTCCACGAACACCGGCGCGTTGTGATTGTCCCCGATATCCTGGTGCTCCATCATGTACTGGAGGTTGCTGATGATCGCGGCAGTCTGCAGATTGTCCCCGCCGGCGGGAATCAGCGGCTGGTGCATATGCAGTGCCACGGCGGCCCCTGCCTTGATGCGTCCCAGGTCCACGGAACTTCGGCTTCGGTAACGGGGTTTGCCGGCGCTCTCGCTCAGCGCCCGCTCGATGACAGGCTCCGACCCGCAGATATTGGGAAGTCCATCGACGTATTCCTTCAGTTCGGTCATAAGCCGGTTGCTCCTGCAGTTCGCGCCGCGTCACTTGCAGCGGACGTAGTCGTAGACATTCAGATAGTCGCCCCCTGGCCGGTTCCACGAATAGTCGTGGCGCATCCCGTTGACCATGAGCTGACGGAATTCCGCCGGGTACTGGTACCAGAGCCCCAACGCCCGCCGCAGCGCGGATTCGATGCCGGCCCCGTCGGGCTGGTGAAATACGTAGCCGTTGCGGGCCTCCGCCGGCCGGCCGCTGTAGTCGCGGTCGAACACGGTGTCCAGCAGCCCGCCGACGGCTCTGACCACGGGCACGGTGCCGTACTTCTGGGCTATGACGGGCGTCAGTCCACAGGGCTCGAAGTTGCTCGGCACAACCAGCATGTCGGCGCCGGCATAGATCAGGTGGGCCAGCTCTCCACTGAAACCGATTTCCAGATGACAGTCCGGGTTGTCGTTCAGCTGGTGCTTCAGTTGCCAGAACCGCTCGTGAATACCCCATTCGGAACTCGGGCCGAGCAGCACGAACTGGGCACCGTTTCCCAGTGCATAGAACAGCGCGTGCTGGATCAGGTCCACGCCCTTCTGCGCATCAAGGCGGCCGACGTAGGCAATGATCGGCTTGTAGTCCTTGCGCAACAGGAACCGGTCGCGTAACGCTTCCTTGTCCGCGTACTTAGCGTCCAAGCTGTCGACGCCGTACCGGTAGGGAATGAGCGGATCGATTTCCGGATTCCACACGTCATAGTCGACACCGTTCAGGATGCCGCCGAACTTGTTCTGATGGACGCTCAACGAATGGCCGAGGCCGAATCCCTGGTCGGTGTAGTGCACCTCCCAGGCATGGTTCGGGGACACGGTGGTAATGAAGTTCGAATACAGCAGCGCGCCTTTGGTCAGGTTCATGGCGCTGGGATCGAAGTCGTCACGCATGCGGTGGGGGTGGAAGTTATACTCCGGGCGTCCCAGGCCGGTCGCCCACAGCAGATCTTCCCCGACGATTCCCTGGTGACGGAAGTTGTGTACCGTATAGCACACCCGCTGTCGTCCCATACCGTAATACTGGTAGATCTCGTAGAGCAGCACCGGCACCAGCGCCGTGTGCCAGTCATGGCAATGAATTACGTCGGGTCGCTTATGGGTCTGCAGAAGAAACTCCAGTGCCGCCTTGCTGAAAAACCCCCAGCGCAGGTACTCGTCGGGAAAGCCGTAGTAGGACGCGCGGTTGAAAAAGGCATCGCCCGAGTGCGGCTCTATAAAGAAGCACTTGCGGCCGTGCACGAACCCGAACCACACCGAGCAGTGGACCGCGCCGCTGTACCACGGAACCCAGAGATCGGGTACGGCGACCTGCAGGCCCCAGATCTGATCGTAGTGCATGCAGTCGTACTTGGGCAGGATGATTTCCACGGCATGGCCGCGAATCTCCACTTCCCTGCTGAGTCCGAATACCACGTCGCCCAGACCACCTGCCTGGGCTACCGGGGCGCATTCCGTTGCCACCATTACAATGTACATGGCTCGGTCGCAAACACCTTTGGTGAGAGTCAAATCCGCCCGCGAACAGACTGCTGAAGACCGCCCGCCTCCCGGCGCCGCGCACAGGCATCGACCCCGCCGACACGGCTTGACGTTCGGCACAACTGCCTACCACCGCCCGGTCGGGTCGTGTGGAGCGGCGCCCCGAACGTCGGGGTCGGACAGATTGAGATTGTAGACGGTCCAGGAGCAGGTACAGGGGGGTGAGCGATCCACCGTGACCAGGTCACGCCAACGTGCGTACCGCAAGCGTTCACACCTGTGCTCCTGGACGTCCCCAGGATTCCTTTGACAGCGACAGGCCGTTTGAGTTTTGGCGGGGCATTGCCGTTGTCGGCAGTTGTCCGGGCGGTGCTGCGGCCACCACGAAAGAGGGACCATGAGACGCGGGCGCACACCGCGTGCGGCGCCGGTGTGCACCCGCCATTTGCGCCCCGTCGCAGTGCGTCCGCACCACGGCGCGTCCCCACGGTGGTGCGATAACCTGCGCACCGGCATCAGGCGGTCATCCAACGTACGGATTCCTAAGGAATCCGGCACCTGGCACAGGCAATGCAGTGCCACCGTCGCACACGACCCACGAAGTCGTCCGATCAGCGACCCAAGGAGGGTGGCATGGCGGAACTGCTTCCCATTGGCGACCCATTCGCCACCGGCCGGCGCGCTGTGACTGCGCATCCGGCCGGCCTGCTGGGCAGGTTACACAGACGCCCCGGCTGCGACGTCGACGTCCGCCGTGGAGCGGCGCGGTCTGCGACACCCCACCCTGTTTTGCGCCTTGCAAAAGCGCCCTGCCGGCGCGCTGCGTGTTCCATCGACGCTGACCGACGACGCCGGCTTGCAGATCGGCTCCATATCACGAGTCCCTGACGGACCAAACAGAGGAGTAGCGATGATGAAGGTTGTGACCGCAGTCATCAAGCCGTTCAAGCTGGACGACGTGCGTGATGCCCTGTCCAGCATACAGGTCCAGGGAATCACCGTAACGGAGGTCAAGGGGTTCGGGCGCCAGAAGGGACATACCGAGCTATACCGCGGAGCGGAATACCTGGTCGAGTTTCTGCCTAAGGTGAAGGTGGAAGTGGCGGTCGACGACCGCCTGCTGGAGGGGGTCATCGACGCCATTCGCGGTGCAGCCCAGACCGGCAAGATCGGGGACGGAAAGATATTCGTAAATAACCTGGAACACGCCATGCGTGTGCGCACCGGCGAAGTCGGTGCGGATGCCCTTTAGGCGCAATCCGAACACAGTGAGGAGAACTCGATGAATGTCAAACGACCGATCAGAGCAGCTAGCGCCCTACTGGGAGTTTCGGGTCTGGCACTCGCGCCGTCCCTTGCCGTGGCCGCCGACGCCGTGAAGTTAAGCGCCGGCGACACCTCCTGGATGCTGGCGTCCACCGCGCTGGTACTGATGATGACCATTCCCGGCGTGGCGCTGTTCTACGGTGGCATGGTACGCAAGAAAAACCTGCTTTCCGTCGCCGCGCAGACCTTCGCCACCACCTGCCTGGTCACCGCGCTGTGGGGAATCATCGGATATTCCCTGGCGTTCACCTCCGGCACCAAGTTCGTCGGCGGATTCAGTCGCTTCTTCCTCGACGGCATGGGCTATCAGGCAATGAGCGGCTCCATCCCGGAGTCCGTGTTCATGACGTTCCAGATGACGTTCGCCATCATCACGCCGGCGCTGGTAATCGGCTCCATCGTCGAGCGCATGAAGTTCTCCGCCATGCTGTGGTTCCTAGGTTTGTGGTCCGTGCTGGTGTACTCGCCCATCGCCCACATGGTGTGGGGCCCCGGCGGTTGGCTGGGAGGAGACGGCGTGCTGGATTTTGCCGGCGGCACGGTCGTACACATCAATGCCGGAGTCGCGGGACTGGTGGCCGCCCTGGTGCTTGGCAAGCGCAAGGGTCTGGGAAAGGAACCCATGCCGCCGGTGAATCTGGCCCTCACCATGATCGGCGCCGCGTTGCTGTGGGTCGGGTGGTTCGGGTTCAACGCGGGCTCCGCGGTGGCCGCCAACGCGACGGCCGGCATGGCCATGGCCGTTACACAGTTGGCGACAGGCGTTGCAGCCCTCGCCTGGATGTTTGCCGAATGGGGGGCGCGGGGCAAGCCGACTCTGCTGGGCATGTCGTCCGGGGCGATCGCGGGACTGGTGGCCATCACCCCTGCGTCCGGTTTCGTCGGACCGGTGGGCGCATTCGCCATCGGCATCGGCGCCGGCGTGGTCTGCTTCTGGGCCGCCACCTACATGAAGGGCATGTTCGGCTATGACGATTCCCTGGACGCCTTTGGGGTACACGCGGTCGGTGGTGCCCTGGGCGCCTTGATGACCGGCATCTTCGCAGCGAAATACTTTGGCGGCGCGGGCCTGTCCGATGCGGCCGGCGGAAGCGTACTGCACCAGTTCATGATACAGGGCTTCGGCGTGATGGTGACTGTGGTCTACGATGCGATTGCGTCGTTCATCATTCTGAAGCTGGTCGATGTGTTTGTCGGTCTGCGCGTGAGCGAGGAAGACGAAGTAGCCGGACTGGACATCGCCGTGCATGGTGAGCAGGTATACGAATACGGAGGCTCGTCGGGCCTCAGCATGCCGGACGAGGTATCGGCGCCGCCCGCCCATCAGGCACCCGCCGGCGCTCAGCCCGGTCGGGAGGTGTTCGACTGAGGTTTTCTGGAAGGGCCGGAGGGACCCGCCCCGTTGCCGGGTCGGCAGTGCCTGAACTGCGCGGGCGCTCATGCGCCCGCGCGTCTTCGTGGACGGTACTTGAATCCGTGTGCCGTTCAATGTCCAGAACGTTCAAGCCACCAGGGATCTAAGGGTACTCGAGCCTTTCGGTACGGGTGCCGAACCGGAGCGCAACCACTTCAGAGCCTCCGCGAGGCACTGCTAGACAGCTGGCGCCCGATATCCGCCGGTCCGCCCGTTTCAGAGCAGGGGCATCTGCGTCCGGTAGCGGCAGTCGACGGGGAAATCCGCCTGACCGGCTCCATGGCCGCCCTCGGCTATGCAACGCCAGGTTCTGGCGCCGGGTGCCGGATTCGCCAAGTCAGCGTGTTTGTCACGCGTCAGCGTGATGGTGGCACCGCGCACCGAGTGCGCAACCGGCGCCCCTTCGCTCAACTGCAAGGTCACTGCGCACTGCCGCGGGTGCACGGCGACGCGGGCGAGGTACCGCGACTCCAGCCGTCCCCCGACGTTCACGGGACAGCCGTCGCTGCCTACCGACCTCTTCACCTGCGCCACCAGCCCCGTAAGTTGACCGCGCGCCTGGCGCTGTGTGTGCACCGGAATAGCGACCGACGCCCAAATGGCGAAAGCCGTCACTCCCGTAACGAACAGCCCGAACAGAATATGGCCTTGTCGTGTCATCGTTGTCTCCTGCCTGAAGTAATCCGGAAGTCGACGGGGTCCGCCGGACCCCGTCGCGGTTCTTGAACGCCGTCAGCGGACCACCGACCCCACGGCGGCCGGTGCCGTCCCGGTTGCCGCCTGCGGTTGCCTGCGGGCGCTCCAGAGCACGCCCACCTTCACCACAAAGTCCGCGGTCAGCAGCAGCCCACCCAGCGCGAACACGATGTCGCCGGGCATGCGCAACCACTGCCAGATGACCGTGCCGTTGTAGAACTGCAGGCTGCGGGCATAGGCATAACCGTGCTGATAGACGGCCGCGAGCTGCTCGAAGCCAACGGGCCAGAAATTCAGTACCAGCCAGAGTCCCATGCCGGCGTTGAACAACCAGAACGCCCAGACCCCCAGGGTATCGCTCCAGTGACGCTCGCCGACGATGTAGCGCAGCACGAAGTACACCAATCCGATGGCGATCAGCCCGAAGGCCCCAAACAAGGCGGTATGGGCGTGGCCCAGAGTCAGGAAGGTGCCGTGCTCGTAATAGTTCACCAGCGGCGAGTTGATGAGACCTCCGCCCAGCACGCCGGCACCCACGAAGTTCCAGAATGCCGAACCCAGGATATAGAGGTAGGCGAGCCGATGCGGGAACTGAGTCTGGGTGTTGACGAGATGCCGTTGCTCGATGAGCGAGTCCACCACCAGCAGCACCAGGGGGAACACCTCGATGTAGGAGAACATGCTGCCCACGGACAGCCACATCCCCGGCTCGCCCACCCAGTACATGTGGTGACCCACCCCATCGTCTCCGCCCAGGAAGATCAGCACCATTTCGAACAGAATGGCCAGCAGCGCGGTCCGACGGGACACCAATCCCAGGGCCATCAGCATGTAGCCCGTAACGGCCACCACGAACAGCTCGAAGGCTTGCTCGACCCACAGGTGTACCACCCACCAGCGCCAGAAATCGGCAATCGTGAAGGAGCTGTTGATCCAGTTGATGGGAATCATTCCGAAGGCATACAGCAGCGCAATATTGATGGTGCTGTAGAACAGCAGATGTTCCACATCGAACCACCCCCGGCGGGCACGCAAAGCCGGCCACATGGCGCGGCCCACCAGCACACTCCATATCAGCAGGCCGCCGAACAGTCCGACCTGATAGGCCCTCCCCAGCTCGAGATAGGCCAGCCCCTGGTTACCCACCCAGAACCATGACGGTCCATGGAACCAGCCTTTGATGCCGGCGTAATCACCGAACAGCCCGCCCACCGCGATGACCACCGTGGCCACGTACAGCACGTCCACCAACATCCCCTGACGCTTCGGTTCACGGCCGCCGATCAACGGGCCGAGGAACAGGCCGGCACCGATCCACGCCATCCCGATCCACAGAATGGGCAGCTGGGTGTGCAGGCTGCGCAGGAAGGGATACGGCAGCAGGGTGTTGAGATTGATACCGTAGAAATTCATGCGCTCGGAGTAATCGTGGGCCATGAGGCTGCCTGCGGCGATCTGCAACAGGAACAGCGCCGCCACGGTCAGGAAGTACTTGCCGGTCTTCTTCTGACTCTCGGTAAGCGCGGGAAAACCCTTCAGCAACACCTCTCTCGGCTCGTTGTCCGGTCCGTGTATGTAACGGTAGAACACGTAGACCACGGCGCCGATGCCGAACAGCACCCAGGCCACCGACACCCAGGTCCACAGAAAAGTGCCGATGGTGGGTGTGTTTCCCATGGTCGGCTGGTAGGGCCAGTTGTTGGTGTAGGAGTAATCCGTGCCAGGCCGACGGGCAATGGTGGTGAACGCACTGTAGACCAGGAAATCGGAAAGCTTGCCCGCCTTTTCCGGATTGAGACTGTCGGCTTTGCTCCAACCGGCCGCGAAGTTGTCGTGCAGAAGTTCCTGGACCGTTCGGGCCTTGACCTGCTGCACCGCCTTGGCGACGGCATCGGGCAGCACCACCACCGAGTCCTGCAGGGCGATGCGATGGAGTTGTTCCTGCATGCGTTGGCGGACGGCGTACTGCTGCGCGGTGGTAAGCCTGCATAAGGACGGCCGTGACCCTCCTTGGCCAGCACGTCCTCGACCTCGTGGCCAAGCGCGGTGAGGAAGCTCGCCGTGTAGTCCTCCCCGTAGTAGGAACCCATGCCGTAAAGAGTTCCGTAATCCATCAGGTCGGCTTCCTGGAACGCCGCTTGCCCCTGCACGATGTCGCTGCCGGTCATGACGACCTGACCGGACCGGGTTACGAACCTATCCGGCCGTTTGGGTGCCATCTGGTAGGTGGCAAACGTGCCGTATATGAGGATGGCGACGGTGACTACCACCGTAACCAGCAAAGCCCACTTGAGGTTGGTGAGGGTGCGGTCCCTGGGCGGCCCGCCGCTGGCGGGCAGTGACGTTGCCGGATCGTTCGTTGCCATGGATTCACCTCGCTGCGTTGCTGTCACAACCGCCCCCACGGAGCGGCCGCTCCATTTAACAAATATGTTTTGTACATGTTTAAGTGCGTGACTTTGGCTGGCAGGTCGTTAATTTTCTTCACGGAAGTATCGGTTCTGGTTGGATATAGCGGCCGGCGCCACCGGCCAGTGCGGGGCTACCGAGTCAAAGCATACCGACAGCGGGGTCCTGCACCTTGATTCAGGTCAAGCCCCGTCCGGCAGCGCTGTGTTGTCGGCAATCGCCTGGCGGTAGCAGCGTACGGCGTTCCACAGGTTCAACCACAGCCCGGCCCACGCCGCCATCAGCAGCCCGCCTGCGGCATAGGTCGCCCATTGGGGGTGGAATGCCGCACCCACCAGAGCGAGCACGCCGGCGCAATGAACGCGGAACTGCATGCCCATTCGGGTCGCAGGGATGATCTCCGCCATGGTGGGCAGATTCCTTTTTGCCTGATGAAGTCGCGGAAGACGGCGCTGCAGGTGCAGCCACACCAGAAAAGGCACGATCTTGTAGAGCATGCCGCTGATCACCGAGGTTCCGAAACCGACGATATACAGCACGCCCATCGCCAGCGGCGCAATCTGGGCCGGCCACCCGTGCGGCAACAGGGTCGCCACTGCCCAGATGCCGTCAGCCACCAGCAGGCACATCACGGCGAGCCGCCAGTACGCCAGGGTCACATCGGCCCGTCGCCGGCGTCGACGGCTCTGCAAGACCAGTGTGAACGCGGCGAACACAGCCAGGCCGGTGGCCGTCACCAGGTCGGCCGGTGCGCTCAGCAGCCCCACCGCGCTCGCCGACACCGCCACCAGCAACAGGGGAACAAGCCATGTCGACAGCCGGCGCGGATAGGCCGGCGTGAGCTGAAACATGGGAACCACCTGATAGGCCACGCCGACGACCAGCACCCCCACCCACCCGACCAGCCCGAGCCGGGCATGCAGATCGGTGAGGTTGCGCAGAATGCCGAACCGGGCGCCGGCATGGCCCGCCGCCAGCACCAGACCGAGGCCGGCCGTCGCCGAAAACCCCAGCACAGCCCCCGTCATGGCGACCACCGAAGGTTGGCCGCGACCGGCGGCGCCGAGCAACGCCCGCAACACCACCGCGGCGAACAACAGGCACGCCGCTGCCAGCATGACGACCGCCAGCTCAAGGCCGGCGCTCCATCCGGACCACAGTCCCAACCCCAACGCCAGGATGCCGGGCACCAGCAGTCCATGCAGCACTGTACTGATCAAGCGGGTGCGCAAAATGTTGACGCCGGCCAGCACCGGCAACAGTTGCAGCAACGCGCCGAACATGGTCACCGTCAGGAACCCGAGGGTGAGCAGGTGGGTAACACCCAGCAGTTGGGGTGTCCAGCGGCTGCTCAGCACCGCGGGGCCACCGACAAGCAAGGCTCCTGCGGCCAGCATGCCGAACGCCGGTGCCGTCAAAAAGAAACGGACCGGCACATCGAGTGCCGGAGCCTGTTCCAGGGACAGTGCCCCGTAGTTCACCCCGACATACCCTGTCGACGATTCAAGCCGCCGAACCACCGGCAGTTCGTGGGGACGAACCCCATCCAGCGTCTCTGGTCATTCGCCGGCCACCTCGCCCACAGCGGTTTCGGCGACGGCGTCGCCGCGCCGCCAGACGAACACTTCGTAGGGCGAACCTTCGCCACGTCTGCCCAGGTGCAGGAAGCCGTCGTCATCCAACAGGGCATACAGGGGGAACGGCTCCCGGCGCAGCAACAAGCGCAGATATTGCCCGGGCAACAGGTGGTCCAGCGCCTCCAGTGCGCGCTCCAAAGGTTCCGGCGGCTCCAGGTCCGTGACGTCCAGCAGTTGTTCGCCCCTTTCCATGTTCGTGTCCATCGTCTCCGGTCCTCCGTTGTCAGGACACGTCGTCACGCGACACCTGCCGTTTTCCGAACAGGATTTCGCACACCTGCTCAAGAACAGCTGCGGCCCCCGCGCCCAGCAGCCGGTCACCCATGGGATAGAGAATCTGTTCTTCCTTGACGTTGTGCTGCTGAATCATGATCAGCAGCGCGTCCGCCGCGCCCAGGTACCGGGACGGGTCCTTCTGCTCCAGCGCCCCGGCCAGTTCGTCCAACCCCTCGCGGATCTGCTCGTGCTCACGGCGCATTACCCGCGTCGGCCCCATGGTATCGCGCATGCGGGCTTCGATGGCCGGAAACAGAATCTGCTCCTCCGCCTCGAAATGGCGTTCCACCGCCGTACGCAACTGTTCGAACAGCCGCCCGGATTCGTCCCAGCGGCCGCCGGCGGCGGCTTGTTCCGCGTCGGCAAACAGCTGGTCGCAGGACTCGTGGTCGCCGCTCAGATAACTTGCAATAGTGCTCACTTTCCACCTCCGTCGACTCTCGGACGCCCAGTGTGCCGAGCCGACCCGGGCAGCGCCTTAACCTAGGTCAAGCCCTCCGCCCGGTGTATGCTGTGGTGCGAATGCACTGCTGCTGTATCCGGAAGGGGCGTTATGAAGGATGACACCATCGACGCCGAATTGCGGCGCTCTTACCTTTTCGCGGATCTGAGCGATGAACAACTCGGACGCGTAAAGGGGGGAATGACAGTCGTCAGGCTGTCCGAGGGACAGCGCTTGTTCGACCACGGTCAGGAGGCTAAACGCTTCTTTCTGGTTCGCGAGGGGCAGATCAAGCTGTACCGGCTGTCAGCCGATGGCGCGGAGAAGGTGATTGAAATCGTTCAACCCGGCGAGAGCTTCGCCGAGGCCATCATGTTCATGGAGCGCCGGGTTTACCCGGTCAGTGCAGACGCGTTGGAAGCCGCGGAAATGCTCGCGTTCGACAGCAAGAGCTATCAGGAACTGCTGCGCGAGTCCGTGGACACGTGCTTCCGGCTGATGGGCGCCATGAGTATGCGTCTGCGGACGATCCTGAACGAGATCAACGCAATCACCCTGCAGAACGCCACATTCCGCCTGATCCACTTCATCCTGGGCCAACTGCCGGATGGGAAGGAAGAGGCGCCATCCGTGGAACTGGGCGCGCCCAAGAACATCATCGCCTCCCGCCTCTCCATCCAGCCCGAGACGCTGTCGCGCATATTGCACAACCTGAGCAAGAAGGGCGTCATCAGCGTACAGGGCAAGACCATACATATCCACGACCGGCCATACCTGGAGTCTTACCTGCGCTGATTGCCATTACCGCGCGCCACCGGAGCCGCCCGAGACCGAACATCAAAGGCCGACCAGCGGGGCCGCCTTCATAGCAGTCCCAGCATCGCCGCCTTGATGGTGGCCGAGGTCTTGTTCACCGCGCCGAGCTTTTCCAGCGCACTGTTGACATGGAAATTCACCGTGCGTTCGGCAATGTTCATGATCATACCCACTTCGCTGGAAGTCTTACCGTCGGCCGTCCAGCGCAGCACTTCGATCTCGCGCGCAGAAAGCACGGCGCAGGCCTCGGGCATGTGCCTGGGGAGCAGCAGGCGCGACAAGCCCTCGTGGGCCGCCTGCGTCAACCAGGACACCTTGGGCAGCAGGTCCCGCACTTCGCCAGCCGACATCGACTCGTCGGACCGGGCTAGCGTCAACAGTCCCCCTATGCCTCTGGCGTCGTAACAGGACTGCGACCAGCCGATGCGAAGTCCGTGAGCCCGGGCATCTTCCCAGAACCGCCTGTTCTCCGCGAACACTCCCTCCGACCAGACCAGCGGCATGACGGACCGCGTGCCGTGGGCGACGGTGGGATCGATATCCAGGTAGCCCTCCTGCTGGTACCGCTGCTGCCACTGGTCGGAATAGTTGTTGAGCATGAATACCTTCGGCCGGGAAACCGGGAGCGGCATACGCATACCATAGGCACAATACTCGAAGCCCAGGACCCGTGCGGCGCCCGCAAGCACGCGAAACAGCGCGGTCTCGCTTTCGGCGGTCAGAAGTGACTGAATTTCCGTCTCCTGCCAACTTTCCATACATGTGCCCCCAAACTCATGATGGTCTGCATCCAATTCAAACTGCCGACACGGCCTCACTGGTCCGACGAGGAAACAGAGTTCCGGTCCCCGCACCACGTGTTGTTTTCGTCGGCGGCGCCCGGGCAACAAAACAGGTACCCCGCACTACCTGTCAGACTTGGCATTGCCACCAGCCGTCCACACTAGGCTACCATCCACCTCGGCTGTATCGTCACTACGGGAATTCGGTCACCTTCTATGAACCAGCGCACCACATCGCCCCACCCTTCCGGCCCGGCGCCACGCGTTGCACTTGCCGTCTCCAACGACGGTTACATCCGATTGTCGTTCAGTGAGTTGCAGGCAGTCCCGCTCGTCCATCTGATTTCCGGCCTGGACGACGACGGCCCGGCAACGGGTTGCAGCGGCGCCATGCCCACGGTCATAGCCGGTTATACCGAATGGGTCAGTATCCACCAGCCGGCCGTCACACTGGGTTGGGACTGGCAACTCCATTGCACGCCCAACGGCGCATACCTGCAGAACACCGGTGAGCCGCGCAGCAATGTCATGTTGCAGGACGCCGCCGGTAGCGACGTAGGCTACCGACGGACGACTGTGCAACTGGCAATCCTCATTGAAACGATGAACTGGCAGGAAACTGTGAAGCTTCATATCACCGACCGCTACCGTGGATAGCCGATGCGGGCAAAGAACGACACCTGCCCCGCATGCCCACTGACAGGCCGGTCCCCACACACTGCTCGCCCCACAGAAATTGTACCGGCATGTCATCACCCGTGAATGTAGCCGGAGTCGCATAACTGCCAAGACAGTCGGGGTGGTGTCAACGGCTTTGGTGCATTGTCCCCTGCCCCGATACCTTTCAGACTCTGCGGTCACCTGTCAACAGACGTTGCCCCGGCAATGTTAGCGTGCTGTTAGAAAAACGCCACCACACCGCCTTCCCGCCTCGCTCCGCCGGCGACCTGCGCCACCACTGTCAGTTCTGACAGTTACGCGAAAGGCTCCGATTCGCTGAAATTTCAACTCGGATGCCCATCCCTTTTTTCGGAGGAGGAAGGGATAATGAACATCACCTCGGGGACTATAACCAAGCTTCCGATAGGGCTGGCGGAAGGGATTTCTTACTATCGGCACAAGGTATTTATCGATGCCCTTGGCTGGGAACTGCAAACCCGCAACGGCATGGAACTCGATCAGTTCGATCGTCCCGACACGCTCTACGTGGTGGCACAGGACGAGGAAGGCCGTATCAACGGCTGCGCGCGCCTCATGCCCACAAACCGGCCGTATCTGCTGGGCGAGGTATTTCCACAACTGATGAACGGGCTAAGCCCGCCGTGCACGCCCGACATATGGGAACTGTCCCGCTTCGCTGCCGTGGACTTCAATGGTCGCGGGACTACGGAGGGCGGTCAGTTTTCCTCACCGACGGCGGTGGAACTGTTGCGGGAGTCGATACGCTGCGCCGCCGACCATGGCGCCCAACGACTCATCACGGTCTCTCCCATAGGGGTCGAACGGCTGCTCAGGCGAGCCGGCTTTCACGCCCACCGAGCCGGACCTCCGATGATTGTGGATGGACACCCGATATTCGCGTGTTGGATCGAGGTGGACGCTTAGCGCCCACCGATGTCGCCGTGTCTGCCCCGTGCTCAGATGGACCCGGCAAACCCAGGCAGCGGGACCCGTTGCCATCGCATCCGAACAGATGTCCGGTCGGACGCTTGGCGCAACGGCGACCGAATCCACACCCACGGGAAAGCCCATCGCGGGCCGGGAAATCGAGAGTCAGGATACCAACACGTCAAATTCCCTCAGAAACGCGCTTCCACTGAGGGGGGTACTGCGAACCGAACGATCGCTGTTGTGTCGTGGATCGCAGCTCGATATGCCTTCCGCGTCGTACGGTGGTTCTTCACTGCCCGTCTGCAGCTGACGGCCAGTGCTGACCCCACAAAGACCCGTCGGATCGTTCCCTACCATCGGTGCCCTATTGCGGCCCTTGTCGCCCCGTCTCAACGAGACGCGATATGGCTGTCTACAGCCGACCCAACGGATCTGTTGATGCCGCACCAAGGCATCCCAGGGGCAGGACGGATACTGGCGCAATGGGCACGGGGCGCTGACTGCAGACGAACGAAGCGGGACTAGAGTGTTTGCCCACCGGAGAAGAAGAAATGGACAATCGAATGGACATGCGCTTACCGATTCGCCTACCTGTGCAGGTCGTTACCCCTCGGGTGGCCATTGATGGCATCACCGTGGATCTGAGCTTTGGCGGCACCTACATCCACCTACCGTACGACTCCGCTATCGAGCTTTCCCTTTATCAGAATATCCAGCTCCAGTTCGAGCCGGCCACCGCGGCCATAGACGTGCCGGCCATCGTCGCCCGACAGGACCGGCGAGGCCTGGGACTGATGTTCGGCAAATACCACTCGACGGCCGACGACTATCTCGTCAACCACATTAGCCAGTTCTTCACGTTAACCCCCTAGGGTCGCCTACGGCACCGTTCTGCCCCCACGCTCCCGGCGGACAATGCAGCGGGGGGGGGGAATCCGCTTTGCTGGAAAGCGGGCTCCGTTGTTTCTATGCTTCCTGCAGCAAGAACCTGCTGTGCAGGCCCCATGGCGGCGATACCGACGCGGCGCGCGGACGGGCGCCCGCAACCGACACCCTCCATCGGGAGGCGACTATGACCCCCTACCGGCACATCGTTTGTGCAACCGATTTCTCGGAAGCCAGTCAACGCGCCTGCGTCCGCGCGACAGTAATCGCCAACTGCTTCGGTGCCCGTCTGACCCTCTTGCACGTGGTGGAGAATTTTCCGGAAGACCGATCCAACGACGTGATCGCGCCGGAGGATGCGGATCCACGCCACTACCGGGAAAGCGAGGCACGAGACCAACTAATGAAGACGGTCGGGCGCGTCGGCTGCCCGGACGCCGGGCGGGTGGTGCGCTTTACGACCCAATCGGCATGGCACGAGATCGTCCGCTTTTCCCGCGAAGTCGACGCGGATCTGTTGGTGATCGCCGATCACGCACACAGCGCACGCTTGGCGCTGGGCACCACCACGGCGGCCGAAGTCGCCGCCCACCCGCCGTGCGACGTGCTGATGGCCCGTGCGCCGGCCGAAGAGGACTGACCCCAGGCGTCCGTCCTGTGCTGCCCGCGGCAGCCCATTGACGCTTCCGCCCACCCGCTCGCCGGCCTATGCTTGAGTAGAGGAGCTACACCGCGCCGCATCCCGGACCGTTGGACCTAAGGGGCTGGGGATAGCGGCGGCGGCCACTCGTGCCACTTTGCGCCTTGAGCCTGCCGCCCCGGGGGGGGACACGGCAGGCAGGACAGGGTCAGATCGGCAGGACGATCCCGTCATGGAACCGATTCTCCAACCAGGCCGGAACTGCTGGCGTGCGCCCACTGCGGCCCGCGCGGCACTGCTGGTGGACGGCGCCGCCTACTTCTCCGCCTTTCGCGCGGCCGTATCCCGAGCCCGGCATTGCGTATGGATTCTGGGCTGGGACGTGGACACACGGACGAAACTGGCACGCAACGGCGAGCACGACGGGCTACCCCGGACGCTACGTGCCTTCCTCCGGCACGTGCTGCGACAGCGCCCGGAGCTTCAAATCTACGTGCTCACCTGGGACTTCGCCATGATCTACGCCCTGGAGCGGGAGTGGGCGCCGCTGTACAACCGCAACGGGCATATCCATCGCCGACTGCACTTTCAGATGGACGGACGCCACCCGGTGGCGGGGTCCCAACACCAAAAAGTGGTGGTCATCGACGACGCGGTGGCGTTCGTGGGCGGCATCGATTTGACGAAGTGCCGCTGGGACTCTTCGGCCCACCGCGCACGGGACCCGCTCAGGGTCGATCCAAGCGGCGAACCCTATGGTCCCTTCCACGACGTACAGGCAGTGGTGGATGGGGAGGCGGCACAGGCGCTGGGTGAATTGGCTCGCTATCGTTGGGCCCGCGCGGTGGCAAAGCCCACTGCGACGGCCGGCGAACGGACCGGCAACACGCAGTCCGATCCGTGGCCGCCGTCCGTGTCGCCGCACTTCCGCAACGTACGAGTGGGCATTGCCCGCACCTTTCCCGCCCACCAGGGACAGAAGGAAGTGCGCGAGGTGGAACGTCTGTATCTGGACACCATCGCCCATGCCCGGCACTGGCTTTACGTGGAGAATCAGTACCTGACCTCGGCCGCAGTGGGCGATGCGCTGGTCGAGGTGCTGCGCCAACCGAGCGGCCCCGAAATCCTCATTGTACTGCCCCGGGCCACCAGCGGTTGGCTTGAGCGCCACACCATGGACGTACTGCGGGCTCGGCTGCTGCGTCGATTGCGGGCTGCCGACAAACATGACCGGCTGCGGGTCTGTTACCCCGTCGTTCCCGACCTGGACGGCACCCCCTTGAACGTGCACGCCAAAGTCATGGTGGCGGACGACAGCCTCGCGCGTGTGGGATCCGCCAATCTCAGCAACCGTTCCATGGGGCTGGACTCGGAGTGCGACTTGGCCTTCGAGTCCAAGGGCGACGCGGATGTGACACGGGCAATCGCCGCGTTCCGCAACCGACTGTTGGCGGAACACCTGGGCTGCGCCGAGCAGACTGTGGCTGAGACCCTGGAGCGCACGGGCAGTCTGCTCGCAACAGTGGAGAACCTGAGTCACCGCGAGCGCAGACTGGAGACACTGCACGGAGAAGTCGCCCCGGAAATCGACCGCCAGATCCCCGATGCCGCGGTGATGGACCCGGAGCGACCGGTCGACGGGCAGGTGCTGGTCGATCATCTGGTCGGACACGAGGAGCGCCACCTGGCCGGTCACCGATTGTTGACCGTCGCCGGGCTGCTGCTGTTTCTCATCGCCCTGGCGGCCGCCTGGCGTTGGACGCCATTGAGCGAATGGCTGCGACCGCAGCGTCTGGAGGCCCTTGGCCGCCAAGTCGCTCACCTGCCGGTGGGCGGTGTGCTGGCGCTGGGTGCCTACGTCGTCGGCACGCTGTTGGCCGTACCGGTCACCTTGCTGATCGTCACCACAGCGCTGGTATACGGTCCGCTGCTGGGGTTCGTCTATTCGCTGCTGGGTTCTCTGCTGGGGGCGGTGGCAACCTACGGCGTGGGACGCCTGCTCGGGCGGGACGCGGTACGGCGTCTTGCCGGCACGCGCCTGAACGCCCTCAGCCGTCGGCTGGGCCACCGCGGGATACTTACGGTCATCACACTGCGTATCGTGCCGGTCGCACCATTTACTGTGGTCAACATGGTCGCCGGCGTCTCCCACATCAGTTTCCGGGATTTCCTGGTGGGCTCATTGATCGGCCTCACGCCAGGCATCCTGGCCATGACTCTGTTCGCCAACGGGCTCTACGAACTGCTGCTGGAACCCGGGCCCGGCACGCTGTTGGCCATCACCGCCCTTGCACTGCTCATCGCCGCAGGCGCCTGGGCAATTCATCGCTGGCTGACCGCCGCCCGATAGCCCTCCCGCCTTCTGTTATGTTCTCCGTCGCCACCTACAACGTACACCGCTGCATCGGACGCGACCGGCGACGCGATCCCGACCGCGTCCGCCGCGTCCTGCACGAGTTGGACGCCCGTATTGTCGGGCTGCAGGAAGTGGAGTCCGCACTGCCCGAAGAAGGGCCGCACCTGCTGGCGCTGGCGCAGCAGGACGGCTTTCATGTCGTTTCCGGCCCTACTTTGATCCACCCGGGTGAAAACGGCTACGGCAATGCGTTGCTGCTGTCGGCACCGCCCCTCTCGGTGCGCAGGCACGACCTGAGCGTAGCGGGCCGGGAACCGAGGGGAGCGCTGGACGTCACGGTGGGAATCGATGGCTCGCCGCTGCGGGTGATCGTGACCCACCTGGGCTTGCGGGTGGACGAGCGACGTCGGCAGTTCACTCAACTGCTGGAAGTACTGGGCGACTGTCGAGACATGGCCACCGTGCTGCTCGGGGATTTCAACGAATGGCGTCCGCGGACGCGGGCACTGCGCGACATCGCCCGCGCGCTGACCGACAGTCCGTCGGTACGCACCTATCCCGCACGACGCCCGCTGTTTGCGCTGGACCGCATCTGGGTCAGCGCCCACCTCCAGCAGCACGCAGTCGCCGCGCACAGCAGCGGATGGGCGCTGTCGGCATCCGATCACCTGCCCTTGAAAGCCCGCCTGGAACTGCTGTAAAGAGCCGCCGTAACGACCGTGCCCTGCACATGCCGACCGCGGCGCACTACACTGGACTGACACAGGGACCCGGGAAAGCCGTCCGCCGCAGCGGACACGGAGGCAGCCATGAGCGACGAGATCCCAATCGTCCTGCCGGTGAAAGTCAGGTGCGAGACATGTTTGAAGGAGATCCCACGATCGGAAGCGACCAGCGCCGAAGCCGAGGACTATGTGGTGTATTTCTGCGGCATCGACTGCTTCCAACAGTGGCGCGAAAGCAACGACCCCGACGAATCGGAAACCTAGTTTGTCAATTGCCCAGCAGCCGCACGTGATCACCAAGCACGTCCTGCACGTAGAGCATCTGCACGACGATGGTCAACACCACCGCCACCGGCGTGGCCATGGCCATGCCGAACACGCCGGCAAGCAGATAACCGAACAGTTGGGCCATGATCAGCCAACCCGGCGCCAGGTGCACCACCTCCTCCTGAATGAGAGGAGTGAGAATGTAGCCTTCGGTGATATGGGCACCCACGTACAGCACCGTCACGTACAGGGCCGTCGCCGGCCCGTTCAGCAGCGCGATGAGCACCGCAGGGATAAGAGAGACGATGGAACCCAGATAGGGAATGAACGTCAGCGCGCCGGCAATGAAACCCAGCAGCAACGCAAGGCGCACATTGAGCAGCAACATACCGATGGTAGTGATGGCACCCACGGCCAGCATGGCGGCCAGACGCCCGGCCACCCAGCGGCGCAGTGCATTAGCGACCGCGCGAAACACCTCGCGGAGCCGGTCGCGACGGGCCCGGGGGAAGAGCTTGATGGCCGTTTCCAGGTAGACCGTTGGCTGGGCGGCGAAATAAATGCCGGCCACGACAATAATCAACAGGTCCGCAGCGAAGTCTACGGTTTCGGAAATGGATGCGCGGGAAGTCAACAGATGGGTAACCGCACCCTCCATCAACCCTCCAGACCCGGCCGACCCGCCTAAGGCATTCGGATTGACACCCATCGTCTTCAACCGGTTTTCCAGGTGCCCGATTGACTGCTGCAGGTTACTCCGCAACGCCGGACCCTGATTGGAAACCCGCATGCCGCCCACCCATAGGACTGCGACCAGTCCGACGGCAATGGCCGCAACCGTCGCCGTCAGCGCCAACCCGTGGGGCAGCCGGGTGTAGCGACCGACCCATCCGGAAAGCCCGTCCAGCACCACAGCCAATACGGCCGCTGAAAACATCACCAACAGGCCGTGGCTGACGAACCAGAAGAAGGCCGTCACCAAGGCCGTAACCATTACGATTCCCAGCACCAGAGCCGTACGCGCCGCCAATCCGCGACGGGGCGAAGCTTCCTGTACGCCACTCATGGGCAGGGCCGTTCGGGCGCGAACTCAACGACCGCGCCCGTCGTAGTTGTGCAGACGGTGAACATGGAGGGCCGGGGTTTCGTCCAGAAACAACCCGCCGGTGCGGCATGCCCCGGCGGGTATGGATACACAAATGCCGTGTTTTCAGCGGCGCGTACTACTTATGGGTATAGATGGAGGACGCACATCGGGTCAAGTCGCCGGCAACCGATCCCAGCGGCGCACCGTGCGTGCAGGTACTTGCTTTGTCCCCCGTACCGCCGAATCGGTGGTCCGCCCCGCCCTCTGAGGGATGTTAAAAGCCGGTTCTGTGGAACGCCGCAGGGGTGCGGTCAGGGCTAAGGTGGGAGCGGAAAGAAAAAGGGCCTCTGTCTGGAGGCCCCGCTTCATTGCGTATGGCGCGCCATTGAGGACGAGTCTGGGCACTGGTCGATTACATTACCGTTGCCCTTGAACTAGTCGGAATGCGCCCCCACCCGTGGCTATGGGTGGCCTCCCTTGTCGTCGCCAGGCCGCAAAGGCGAGTCGGCATTGCTATTTGGCGTGTTTCCTGGGCCGTCTTTTGTACCCATGTCGTTTATCCTTTGATGTCCGCCCAACGAGCTTGTAGAAAACGTCGCGCCGGAGGCCACATCCGGTGTGCAACTGTGAAAACGTGGATCGATTCAACGTCTTCTTCTCCGGCGGGCTGATTCCGTGTTGTTGGCCGTCTATGGCCGGACAGCATTGCCTTTCTGCCACGTTTTCAGCCGAATCCCCCGGTATCGATGTATGTTTGGCAGAATAGGTACAATACCGTAGGGCTTCAACTAGGCATGGACCTTGGTTGTTGTTAAAACTGGATATTATTAACGCCGTAAGCTGGTCCCAGCCCCGCCAGCCGCTACGATTTAAGGCTGCCAACGGGCCGTCTCTTTAATCAGAGGCTTAAACGTCTGTTTCGCGCGAGATTACACGCTAAGAATCGGAACTCACTGAATATTCAGATCGTTACGCCATAGTGGCAACCGCCCAGGCGGTCTGAATGGTGCAGAAAAACGCGCCATTGAGGCGAGTTTGTCACCGACTCACCTTCTTGGACGAGTCTGGAAAATAAAATGGCGATGCAGCCCAATTTGTAAAGAAATCTTAGTAACCAAAAGAAAAACGTCGCGCAGACCTTACTCAATTAGCCTTGGTAGGGAAAACGGGGAGCAGGTCAACGAATGCTAGTTACCTACTTCGATGAAGTTAAGCCTAGTCATCCTGACCAGCCATACTATTGGCTAGGTGGATTGGCAATTGATGACGCAATGATCCCAGGCTTAGAGCAGGAAGTTAACGCACTAGCGGTAACGTGTTTTGGTGCGGGCTCAGGCTTAACAAAGCAAACCGAATTTCATGCAACAGACATCGCATCTGGTCGGGGCAACTTTAAAAAGGCAAGGAACCCTGTAGACCGATTCAATGTACTGAAGCGGTTGATAGCGATCTACGACAAGCCGGATGGTGTATTTCGTATCACAGTTCGATTAGACGTTAATAAATTATATAGCAGCGTTGATGTAGAAGAACTAGCACTTATGTATTTTATAGAAAAAGCGAATAGCCTAGCTAGGCGAAAAGCCACCAATACGCTCTTGATCGGTGATTATGAAAAAGAGAAAACAGTGTCTAGGGCCGTCAGAAATTTAGCCACTTACAAAAAAGATGGAACTCCATATGCTTTCGGACAAGACATTCACAACACAATAGATACAGTGCATTTCGCGCATTCGCATCGACGGTACCCCCAACTTGAGTAGCGCTGGCATTTAGAGTCCAATCCCATGACGAAGGAGATTGGACGTGAAGAAGCGATACAGCGAAGAGCAGATCATTGGTTTTCTGAAGGAAGCGGAGGCTGGG
>Ga0307441_1000099_pt1 | contig 37573 bp, 60 predicted proteins | sample SalMarWE160420MG_FD_202149 | JGI IMG/M metagenome (GOLD analysis project Ga0307441, IMG submission 202149) | Salt marsh sediment microbial communities from the Plum Island Ecosystem LTER, Massachusetts, United States - WE1604-20 | ecosystem: Environmental > Aquatic > Marine > Intertidal zone >... | reverse complement strand
TGCCGATATAGCTCCAATTGTAAGCAGAATGAAGGAAATGGTAGCAAGGGAAAAGGCGTAAATAAAACCCTGGGAGGGGAACTATATAGGCCATTCGATATAGGAGGCGAATATGCAGGGAACTTTAATTTTTATTGTGGTTATCGAATTGATTATTTGGGGATGCCTATTGGTTTCCTCGCTTAATAATAAAAGAGATAAATATCAACAAAAACGCAAAAGGAAATAACATGGCAAAAACAAGATACTATCCAAATCTAATTTTAAACGATCCCGATTTACCCTTCACCCTCGAAGTATCACGTAGCATGACAGTATACGCCAAACAATTAGGAGAAAATCAAATGATCAAAGTAGATTCAATCTACTTCAAAAAGCAAAACAAAATTGTCGTAAGTCATAAAGGCTTGAAAATAACAATATCCGGCTATGACAAGTTAGAAAAAAAGTTCATCTATAAAATAGAAAATGAGGAGAAACCAGAATGCAAATAATAAGTTTCGATTCCTGGAAAGGTGGTACGGGAAAAACTTCCCTTGCAGTCGCATGCATAGAAACCCTCGCAAAACAAGGAAAATCAATCCTTGTTATAGATCTTGATAGCAATCTTTCCATAAGTTCTATTTATGGCATGATCGGAAGCGTATATACCTCTGTTGATTTATTGAATGGATCATTTTGCATTTTCCCTAACCCTCCGGCCGCAAAGAATATAGATTTTATTCCCTCTGATCTTAAAATATCCCGTCTCAATAATATATCCGATCGGGTATTGAAAAACAATCTTAAAAAACTCATCAATATCGGACCGAAAGAATGGGATTACATATTTATCGATCCCCCTGGCACCATGAATGCCCTCACTCGAAACGCTATGATAGCAGCCGATAAAATTATAATCCCGGCCATGTTTTCAGATATAGACTTCCAGGCAACAAAACTAATCCTGGAAGAAATGGAAATGTGCGGAGTAACCGCAGATGTCCAGATAGTTCTCAACCGCTTTGATGAAAAAAGAAGCACCCAAGGAATAGAAGAAAAGTTCCGACAGGATGAACAATTCAAGGATTTTCTGTGGTCCGGTAGAATCCCGGCTATGCGCTCAATATCCCGCCTAACATCCGAATTATCGACATATTCTCTTGTTGGCAAAGCAAGGCAGATTATTGAAAACTTTGTTGATGAGGTGATAAAATGAAGGTAGGAGATTTAACCGATTTCTTAGTTAACAAATTAGATCTTTACTATTCTAAAGGTGCAATCGAAAGTATCAAAAGAAATAAGCATATGAATTGTTATGCCGGAGAACCAGTAGAACCTGAAACGATAAAAGCAATTCTTGTTGATTTTGTAAACTTTATAGCAGCAAATCAAGGAGTAGATTTAGGTTTAACAACAAATGACATAAGCGAGGTAAAACCATGAAAATTAAAACAGGATTCACCCCTGGACCTTGGAAAACTATAAAAGATAGTATAGGTTTTTCAGTGGCCGATTATATAGAAGCTCCATGCGAATATGAAGATGGGCGGGTAATGCATGTCAGGCTTGGAGAAAAAGAATACGCATGGTCCACAAAAGAATCAGAAGCCAACGCCCGCCTAATTGCCGCAGCGCCTGAAATGTTTCAAGCATTCGTGGACTTATATTTTGAAGATCCTCTTTTCACACTTGAAAAAGTAAGAAAACTAATCGAAAAAGTAACCGGAAAAACCATAGAAGAATTGGAGAAAGAAAAATGAAAACCAAATATAAATATATAGAAATGCGAAAATCAAAAAAAGCAGATGCTTATATCATAAAAAGCTTGGAATACGGATATGACATCGGTGTCATAGAGTGGCATAACGAAGAAGGCCAGTATTTTTTTTGCTCCGCTAAAGGTATATTATATTCTAAAGAGGTTCTCAAAGATATAAATAATTTTCTTGAACAATTAAAACAAGAAAGGGTAAATAAGGAGAAAGACAATGTATAAAATGCCTAAATTAGCAATAATTACAATACTTATTTTACTTATAGGTTTAAATTTCTGCATAGTACACTTGACCGGAACGCCCTTTAAAGAAAAAGGAGGACTAAATGAAAATATTAAGCTGTCCATTTTGCGGATCGCATAAAGTCGATATTTGCAGGACTAATAAAGATAGTTGCTGGGTTGAGTGTACATGGTGCGGGTGCCATCTCTCTTCCGGAAGGTTAAGAAGTGAAGCTATAAAACAGTGGAACACCAGAGCCAGGACTATAGGTTATTCTCAAATAATAAATGATGATGAAAAGGAAATAGAAGAATTGGAGAAAGAAAAATGAAAACATCCATAAAAACCGAAGATAATAAGGGAACGGCGTTGATAAAACTCGAACCGGAAAGTAATATAGAAAAAACAATATTGGATAACTTGTATTTTTACGATCCGGTTATTATAAAGACAGAACCTACAGGAACTCTATCTATAGTATTGGAGAAAAAATCATGAAACTACAAAAACAATCCATCCGTAAAATAGACCTTTCCCAAATCAACAAAACCGAAAACATCCGTAAGCAATACGATGATATAGAATCCCTCGCCCGGTCAATAGAACGTGACGGCCAGCTTCAACCAATAGGAGTAATAGAGCAGGAAGACAGAACCTTCAACATGTTGTATGGTTTCCGGCGCCTTAACGCTTTTCTATTCCTCTGCGATGAAGGCAAGGATTTCAACCAAATTGAAGCAAAGATCACAACCGGGGATCCTGCAATAATTCAGCTCATAGAAAATATTCACCGTGACGATTTGAAACCAGAAGAATTTGAAGATGCCCTTAAAATCCTTTTTGACTCCGGACTCACACAAAAAGAAATAGCCGAACGTCTAAACATCCGACAAACACGGGTAAGTGATACCCTCGCAGCAAAGAAAACAAGAGATTCCCTTAAGGAAAAAGATATCGACACATCCGAATTGAGCACAACCGCAGTTTCTCTCTTACGTTCAGTCCCGGAAGAAAAGCAAAAGGAAGTGGCTGGGGAAATCAAACAAAAAGGATCCACGGTAAAGGCCGTAAAGGAAATAATTAGAAAAGAAAAATACGGACAACAAGTCGGTAAAGCAGATAGAACTCCATCCGAAATCACATCGATAATTAATATAATCTCATCTGAAAGAGATGAAGATATAAAAACAACGATAAAAAATGAAATAGAAAAAGATTTAGATATAAAATGTGAAATAGAAACGGTGATACCTAAGCATTATCCTGAAATAACAATAGAACCCAACCCGGAAGATCTTCAACCTCCACGCGGAGAAGAAAACAAGACCACCATCGAAATGCCTTTTATAGATCCAGCAAAAGAAGAACACGAAGAGTTAGAAAAAAAACTATATTCCCGCCCTTGGGAAATGAACACAGAACCCGACCCGGAAGACCTCCCATGGACCCAAATATCAATCCACGATTTTCTACGCCTCCCGGAAGTAAAAAGCATAATCGCAACAAAAAAGCTGATTATCCAAACAAAATGCGAAAAGTGCGGAAAGGAAATATAATTATGACGCCTGTAGATAAAAATATAATCAGAGAAATTGCAGAAAACGGAGGTGAACTGGAATCCATTAATATAACAAAACAAGGTGAGGCAGGGTTTATTTTTAAACTCCCTGGTATTTGTCACACAACATCAATAGATATAGATTTTAATTTCGAAGAGGAGAAAACCTCATGAAAAGAGTAATACTTGAATCACCCTGTAAAGGAAAAACTGAAACAGAGACCATCAATAATAAAACATACGCTCAGCTATGTATGATAAATTGTCTAAGTCGTAACGAATCTCCTATGGTATCTCACTTATTGTACACCCAGGTCCTGAACGACGATAAACCCAAACAAAGAAAACTCGGAATGAAAGCCGGATTCGCATGGTACTCATCAGCTGACTATGTAGTAGTATACGAAGACTTGGGAATCTCCCCCGGTATGGAAAAGGGAATAGCCTATGCTGAATCTTTAGGCCTCGAAATCAAATATAGGAAATTATCAAATGCCTGAAAATAAAACACCCTGGGTATACTATTTTTCTAAAACTCTAAACATGAAATACGCATTCAACACAAAAACAGGTTCGGTGATAACAGAAGATAAAGTCGAATATACCCCGGAAGAAATAAACGCTCTAAAGGGAAAACAAATAACCCTTGAAATACATGAACTTAAAAAAATATTTAATGGTAAGGTGGTAAACGATGAATGAAAACTCAATTACATTTCAAATCGGCAATAAAAACGTCGAAGCAACCTATGACGAATGGGAAGAGCTTTTCGAAAAACTAGAAGGTATTTTCGGCATCGATGCGGTCGAGGATCAAATCGAAACCGAAGATGAAATAGATATGAACAAACTCGACAAACTTGACGTAGAAATATACTGCGATCAAGATATAAGCGAAAACTAAGAAAGGAGGTAAACCATGGGAAGACATAAAAAAGAAATCGAAACGGTATCAATAAGCTCAAGAGTAAGCCCGGAAGATTACGAAACAATCGCCAGTCTTGCAAAATCAACCGAGCGCTCAATAAGTGCATATTTGCGAATAATCATCCAGGAGCATATTGAATCAAGAGAGGTAAAATAAAATGAGCGAATCGACCTATACAAAACAAGCCCTCCCGGAATGGCAAAAAAAACACCCTAACGCCCGGGTAATGCGTAATAATACCGCCGGGGCTTATCAAGGAAAAATATTAACTTTTTCATTAAATGGAATAGCAAAAAAGATATTATCAGACATACGCTTAATCTTTTTTGGTATCGGAATAGCTGTTAAAGATAAAAAAACCGGTCGCACAAAACAAGTCGGAGGCGGTGACTGGATAGGTTGGGAAAGTGTGAACGTATCAGGGCCATGTTGCGGAAGTTGCGTGATAAATGAAAGTTGTAATTTATTATATAATCAATTATACCCTTCATATAAAAAATCTGGTTTAATTTATATTTATCAAAAATTAAAAAACTGTTTCTGTGAAGGCAAGCTTTATAGACCGGATAATATAAAAAAACTCGCCATCTTCCTAAACCTGGAAATCAAATCCGAAAACGGCAAAGAATCCCCGGAACAAATAAAATTCCGCAAGGCTGTAATTGAAGCCGGGGGTATATCCGAAATCCTACAGGAGGGGAAAAATGCTCAAAAGATATAAAATATACAATGAATCAGACGAAGATGAAGAATATAAAGTATGCATTGAACATCCCACAGATGAACTGCATACTTTATGCGGGGCAAGGGTAAGCGACACCCTCGACGGCCAACCGGAAGAAACAAAAGATCTTATCAATTGTGAGTTTTGCATTCAAACGATAAAAGCCATAATAGAAGGTGTATGTCCGGGATGTTTTATAGGGCCACCTGATTGCCAGTGCTGGAATGATAAATAAGGAGGGGAAAAATGTCTGAAAAACTATCAAAGAAGTTCAGAAAAATAATCCGTAAAAAAACAGATCGTCTATCACAAGGAATAATGGGAAACGCCGCTTTCAGGATCGCAAGACAACGTGACAAAATAGCCCTGGTAGCAATCTGCGAGTTTGCAATAATCATACTTCTGATTTTATGGATAGTGCTATGAGAATAAAAAGAGATGAGTGCAGAAAACTATTTAATGATAATTTTTCTTATAAAGATATCGGATCAATCGAATTATCCAAATTAAAAAGTATCTTAAAAACCGAATTAGATAATTTTTCAAATCAAGGTCACTGGATAAGGTTTTATGATAGCAAGAAAAAAAATCATTTGGAGTTTAATCCTGATGGAAGCATAAAACATTTCGCCTTAAGGTGTTCAGGCGATTGGTTTGACGACAGGGAAGCGATAACTTTTAATCCTGATGGTTTTATTGGTTTTGCGGGCTGGGCAGATGATAAAAATATAATCCCATTTTTAAAGGCTTTCAAATTGTGGATACTATATCTTACGGAGAGACTATCATGAAACATTATATAGAAATTAAATATAGCAAACACATAAAAAATCATAAAGAAACAATAGTCGTAAATATTGAAAACTCCGTAAGTGCGATAATAACGGCATTAAAAAAAGCATCCGACCATGATCCATTCTGCGAAATCTACGAAATAATAGTAAGGACAAAGCCATGACAAAAGAAGAAAAATATAATCTCATGAAACATCTTGAAAAAAAACTCATCCCAGATTTTAATTTACAAAAATTAAAAAAAATACCAATCGATATAAGATTAAATAAACTTATAGATTTAACGGAATTAATCTATAACAAAGCATTTTGTTGTTGCCACCCTCTATTTTATATACAAGCTCATGAAATATTAGAAGACATAGATAGTTGCAATCCTAAAGAAAGGGAGATGACTGAATGATACATTTTCCAACCCTCCGAGGATACCAACAAACAGCCGAAAATAAAATAAGAACTGTTAGCCGAAAACATCCTATGCTTATATGGACCGGATCCACCGGATGCGGAAAAACGATCATAGGCGCATCGATCACCCATAAAGCAAACTACAAAAAAAAGCGAGTACTATGGCTTGTGCACCGTGAAGAAATCGCAGATCAAACAAGAAAAAAACTCGTATTATTTGGTCTTAATCCCGGTATTATCCAGGGCAAAAACTATATGATAGATTCACTTACTCATGTAGCCATGGTTCAGACACTATCCAAGCGCCTTGATTTTATGCACAAAAATGGTATACTCCCGGATATAATAATATCAGATGAATGTCACCACGGAACGGCCGGTACCTGGATGAAAATATATGAGTTCATCCAAGATAAAAAAAAGATTTGTCGTATTATCGGATTAACTGCCACTCCACAAAGAACAGACGGAATAGGCCTGAATACGGCAGGTTATACGGCACTAATCCAAGGTCCACAATATCCCGATCTTATTAACTCAGAGTTTACGGGCGGTGATATGTATCTCTCTGAACCTGTGGTTTTATTTTCTCCATTCACGTTCCAACTTTCAAAAGTAAAAGGCAAACTAAAAAATGGAGATTTTGACCCGGACGAAGAAGGAAAAATATTCGGTGAAAAAGTTATAATAAATAATTGTTGCGATTTATACCACAAGTATTTTTTCGGCGCTCCCTGTATTATCTTTTGTGCATCCGTAAATGATTGCATGGAGGTAACAACGGCCATGCGCTCCAGGGGTTGGAAAGGCGGCGCTGTATATGACCAGATGGAAAAAACAGAGCGCAAAGACTATATAGACGGTCTCGGCGATGGAAAATATAATTTCCTTTGCAGCTACGACATATTAGGTGAAGGCGTCGATATTCCGGTAGTAGCTGGTTGCATCTTAAGGCGTCGAACCATGTCAATTATAATCTATCTTCAACAAGTAGGCCGATCTGCAAGGAAATACCCAGGTAAAAAATATAACATAATTATAGACCAGTGTGGCAATTCCATTATCCATGGTCACCCTCTAACAAGACGCACATGGACGCTGGAAGGGGTCACAAGGGAAGAAAGGCAAGAAAACATAATCATGACCATTTGTTCCGGTTGTAACGCACTGTTAGCCGGTAAGCCCTCAATATGCCCCTATTGTGGAGAAAACCTAAAATCAGAAGGTTATACGGAAAAAACCTTAAAAGAAGTTGAAGCTCCTATGTCAATCTTGCCAGCACCCGCACAACAAGGATTTAACGATATTAGCGAAATCGAAGAGTTTGAAATATTTGACCGAGAACAGGCTATAATTGATCGTATAAAATCAGGCCATATGTCCAGCTTTGACCGTTTCGGAGAATTGTCAAAGATGATCGGAAAAGATCGAAAATGGACAGAGTTAATTTGGAGAAAATATCATGAAGGAAATTAAAATCTACAAAGCCCAATCAATTGGAAATAAAAAAGCCGAAAGCGTGACTATCGTTATCGAAACGGAAATACCAGATATAAATAAAGATATTTCGTTAAATGGTTTCTACGAAAAAGCTCATAAATTGTATAAAGATCAAGCCGAAAGTTTGGGCAACGCTCTATACAATTCCATTCCCGGTGGAACGATTGACAAGCTTTTAATTTTTTTCTTAGAAAAAAAGGCTTCTGTTTTAAAAGTGAGATTTTAAAATGTATAAAAAAGCTGTGCAAAGTTTAGCGGTTGCAATAATTTCCAGGGCAATCGAAGATCTAAACGACGAAAACAAAATCTATGCAAACTCCGCTCATGCATTTTTTAAAAGCAAACTCTATAAACTCTATGCGGCAATTGCAAATATAAATAATCCTGATGAGCTATATCATGAGTGTAAAAATAGAATAGTAAAAATTAAAAAGTTTTATAGAAAAAGAAAAATATACAGGAAAGAAAATAAGGAGATGGCAAAATGAATCCATATACTTTCTATAAATCAAATGTCCGGAATGAAGGTGAATTGATAATCGGCTCATCTGATATTCCAGTAATTATCAAGACAAAAAACACCCATATAAAAAAATCACTCTACGAACTATGGGAAGAAAAAACCGGAAAAGTAGAATCCTTCCAGGGTAATGATTTCACCACCTGGGGCCATGAACTCGAACCTCTTCTAATCTCGGCATTCATAAGAAAAAAAAGTTGTGCTAAAGTCGCTCACCAATTCAAAGTTGACTATATACTCCACGAAGAGTGGCGGGATCCCGTAAACTATCATCCCCCTACAATCTTTCATCCATTCACCGAATGCTCACACCCTCGATTTCCCTGGGCAATTGCACATGCCGATTGTGTTAAGAACGATTATGAATCACCATATAACATCGAAGCAAAAACAGGCGGATATTTCGCACGCGTAAAACGTGAAGGATTTGAAGGTTTTGACCTCGAAGATCATACAGAGTTAGGCGTACCGTCTGATATATTACTCCAAACTCAGTGGCAGATGTTGTGTTATGATATAGACCTAACATATGTCTTACTGTTGATAGACGATAACAAATTTCATATCTACGAAATCCCATCCTTCCGGAAATGGTGGCCGCTTATGCTGGAAAAAGCAAGTCGATTCCTTCAGTATTGCCAACAGGACAAGCCCCCGCAACCTGAAAAGTTTGACGATATAAAAAAATTATTTCCGGAAGTAAAAGACAAAGCTATCTATGTCACGGGTGAAAGGGCGGTAATATCCGAAAACATGAAAGCAGAAAAAAAGAAACTAGAATCAAAAATCAAACTCTACTCAAAAAGAATTGATGACATAAAAGATGCCGCTGGCTTGCTCATGGAAGAAAGCAAATTCCTATATAACGGAGAGACCGGAAAAAAATTATTTCAACAAGTAATTTCAAAAGATCAATTCAACCTAATCCATCCGTCAACGATAGAAAAACAAGCCCCGGAAGCATATAAAATCCTTCTAAAAAAAGGATTGATAAATAAACATGACAAGAGGTATATACTATGAAAATTAAAACTATCTTAAAATTATTTTGTAAGGCTTGCCCTGCCCATCCTTGCAATATTAAACCAGATTGCTATCATTTTGATGATTTCAAAAAACTATTAGAAGAACACGAAGCCAAGAAAAAACCTAAAATAACCACGTGCCCAAACTGCCTTTACGTATTCGATCTTAAAGATCCTTATAAAAAACCCGACCACCTCCCGACAAAAAACGAAGGCTTTGAAATCAAAGAAGAAAAAGAATCCGAAAAACTTTATCCACCTAATTTAAAAATATTAGTGCAACTGGAAATCGAATATAATAAACTGCCGGAGTTTATGTCTGATTACGCAAACATCATCGAAAAAATAAAAACCTATTTTGAAAATGACATAATCATCCCGGAAACGAAAAAATTAAAGTTTAAACATCTTGACAAAGTCAAGATTGCTAAAATAATACAATAAGGAGCAAAACTATGGATTTAGAAAAAACAATTGCAGAGTAATTAAAAAAAATTACCGACTCGGGATTCATTCAAGAAAAAATAAAAGAGACTCTTGAAAAATGTTTGCAATCTGTAATCATGGATTGTCTATGTAATTATTCTGATTTTGGCAAAAACCTAAAAGAAAAAGTAAAGGCATCCCTGGCACTTGCAGATCTTGACTTGGATTTTACAATCTATAATCAATTGATTTGTAATTATGTAAAAGAAATAATAGATAAAAATATTATTTCTGATGCAAAAGAGCAAATCAAAAAAGACCTTGAAAAGTTTTTTATTCCCATTACAAAAACCGAGTACAAAATATCCGAAATTATCGAAGAGTTTAAAAAAGGAATTGGATGTGATCCTGGCGAAAGCGGAGAGATAAGTTTCCACAAAAAAGAAAGTACCACATCGGATGGATACATTGATTACAGATTTGACGAAGAGTCCGATCGGGATTATTATTCATGCTCATACGAATTGAGAATAAACAAAACTGGGCTATGGTATATGGAAATAGAAGGAAAAGACGTTAACAAAATAAAAACAGATAAGTTTTATGGCTTCGATTCTTTCCTTTTCCAACTCTATGCAAGAAAAATTAAAATTATAGATGATTCTGATAATGTGGAATTAGAATATGGTTATTATGAAGATTAAATAATAAGGAGAAAACTATGCAAGAAAATAAAAACTTACCGGCTGAATATATCCCGGTAATAAACATGATTCAGAAAGAAGAATCAATCAGAAAAGGCATAACCGCTTTGAAATCAAAAATCTTAATATCGGCCGGCGAAGAGTTCCAATCATGGCCGGAAGAAAAACAAAACCAATTCTTCGAGCGTACAATTATGACAATTGCAAAGGATGATAAGCTGATCGAATGTTTCATGAGTCCGGAAGGAAAACTCTCCCTTATAGAAGCGGTTGAAAAATCAGTTTCCACCGGCCTGCAAATAGGTGGAAAACATGCCTATCTCGTGCCCCAGGGAAGAAATACAAATCGTAAGGGTCCTGATGGGAAAGATCTATGGGTGAAAGAAGTAAGATTTTCAATCCGTGACCGTGGCTATTATGCCCTATTGGTCGGTGGTAAAAGACCGATTTTCCAGGATTTACGATGGGGCCAGGTCTACGAAAAAGACGAATGTCAAGTTGATATTGGTAAGGGAGAAGTAAGCCATGTCCCGGGTGTTTCAGAAGATGGAGGGAAGCTTGTTGGAGTATGGGTCCAAGCATTAAAGATGAACGGTCAAAAAGAAGCGGTACTTTACAGAAGATCAAAAATTGATCAGTGGCGCAATTGCTCGAAGGCTTATCAGTCAGCAACAAAAAACAAACAAGATTCCCCCTGGATCGAATGGCCGGACGAAATGGCGCTCCAATCGTCAATACGTCACTTTTGCGAACGATATGAAGAGGCCAGAGAGTTACTCGCCTCCGCAATATATGATGATGAAACGGAAGAAAAAAAGACCGGTTCGGTTATCGACGACATAAACGAATCACTCGAAAAACAAGAACCTAATTTCACCGAGGATCCCAAACAGGAAGTCAAAAAAGAATCAAATACAAAACAGTCCAAGCCTGAAACGGAAGATGAGGAAAATCAATCTTTAGATGAATCTTTGGATTTATTTTAAGCTTATACCCGGCGTTGCCGGTTTTACAATTTTTTATCAGTAGTAGACTTTAAAAAGATATTAACCATCGGGGTTAATCATCGAATAGAAAATCTTAGATCCAGGAGGTTATGCCATGCGGCCGACAAATAAAGCGGCTTAATATTAACGATTATTATTAACATTGGATATATACACGGAAGCCCGGTGATACACTGCCGGGCTTTTTTATTTGATTTATAAATAAAAATAAGATATTATAAAACATGAATATAAATCTAAAAATAGATACCGAAAAAATAAACCGGGGATTTGTCGATCTTCAAAAGGCATCCAATAGGGCAGCTAAAAACACATTAAATATAGTAGCTGCAATTTCCCGTAGAAATTACAGAAAAAATGCAAGGGATAGCCTAATTCTGCGTAATACCTTCACGATTGCAAGCATTCGGTACGACAAAACAGAAACCGAAGATATCTCACAAATGGAAACCAGAGTTGGCGCCCTCGAGCGTGCCGGCTATCTGGAATTACAAGAAGAAGGCGGTAAAAGACGATCAAAAAGAGGTTCAGCTTTGGCTATTCCTCAACCATTCGCCAGGAGGGGCGGTTCAAATCGTAGATTAGTTTCAAAATTAAACTACCTAAGAAAATTGAAATCCCAAAGGGTAAAAGGCAAGTTCAAGAAAAAGTTCAAGAGCAAAAAAGCCATGAACGTAGCAAGGGCAGCCGTCGCCTTCAGGGAAAAGAAAGTATTGCGATATTCAGATAATATATTTCAGATAACTTCATTCAAAAAAAATAAAAGCAGGGTCCAATTCAAGAAAAAACACCTCTATAATCTATCCCAAAGAACCGCAAATATTAAATCCAGAAAAATGTTACTCCCGGCAATAGAAAAGCCCGTGCATGATTCGCAAAATATTTACAATTCACAGATGAAAAAACTATTGAGAAGTAAAGAAATAATGTAAAAAAATACCCTCTTTATTTTGCTAAAATATTTGACATTTATATTAAGATGTGCTATATATTCCATTCATGAATTATTATACAATTTTTATATTAAAGAAAATAAATAATTTTGAAATAGGTTTTTCGCATACCTGTATACATTCAAGATTAACAGAAAATTATCCTAAAAGATATGATGATGCAATCAGAAAAATCTATCTTAAATATACATTTTAATCATATTTATCATTCAATTTTAACAATTCCAGATTATACCATTCTTGAGATTTTTTGAGAGCTTCTTTATCGCCTTGTATTTCAAGCTTACTTTTCATATTGATCGATTGTGCTAATAGCGATTCCTTAAGAGTCGCTATCTCATTTTTCTTTTCTTCCGGGGATAGGGAATTGATTCTTTCAGTTTCTCCCTGCTCTGTTATTTCCTGTTTTTGTTCATCCGTTAGGTCACGATCCGCAATTTCAAGGGAGTCAATTGTATCGGTTAGCGATGTTATGACTCTGTATGTCCATCTATCAGATTCTAACCAGACTTTTTCCCCTCTGTAATCAATTATAATTTTTCCGTCGATAGTGAGAAGTTTTTTAACTTTCGTTCTTTTACGATAATGTTTATTATTCTTTAATAATCTCAAATATTCAACAGCTTGTTTTTCTGAAAGATTGATTATATTTACCGGCATTTCAAAATATATTGCATTCTCTCGGAGTAGTTGTGTTTTCTTTTGTTTCAATTTTTCCGTAAGGGCTGGAAGATCCTTTAATAATTCGTTAATTTGAGCCTTGTTAAAATCGATCTTTTCTTTGAGATTCTTCATTCGTTCACGCTGCTGAAATGTTAAGTCATCATCAGTCACCGCCCCTGCAGGGACTTGCTTGAAAATTGCCACGGTGTCAATAATAGCCTTTTGAGCTTTTACAGCACTCTGAATATTTGCGTTATAGAGTTTTGATTTTTCATTCCTTGCTTTGATTGCTTTGAACTCTTTTAGTTCTTCGACTTGTAATTTTATTCTTTTTTCGGTCTCTACCCGGTCGATTTGTTTTCTATCAATCCCGGTTATAATTTCAAGGCCATCTATCATTATTGTGTTTGCGTAATACATGTTATTTCTCCTTTTAATATCTGATATATAAATCAAATGCTATGTTAATTCCCCTGGTTTCCGTGTCGGTATTGACTACGGTGGAGGCGTCAAAAGTAATTAATTGGAGTGGCTGTGCAGTTGCTATTTTTGTTACTGTAGTATGATTATCTAACAAAGTTTTTGCAAACACTCCCGTTTCGTTACTTATTACGTCAGAACTTTCATTTGTGTCTACAACATCAAAACTACCCGTAATATTTTCAATAGCAAAATCCTGAATACTTCCCAGGTCACGACTCGCCCCATCCGGATCAATCCCGGCTGCAGTATCAAGCCCGCGTATAAAATAACCCCTGGCATCCGGAAGGATGAGATAAACACCTGCAGTATTGCGAGTAACACCGCCTGCGTCATCTGCTCTGAAAAATGCGGAGGCGGTTGCATTATTCCCATCACCACAATAGACAGCTGCGTCTAACTCCGGATAATTGGCTCTCAAAATCCCTTGGCCTATCATCTTAATTGCTCTTATCCCGAGCGTTGCAGGGTCATCATTCCAGGCTGCTGCAATAACTTCACCCGGATATGAAAAAGCTCTCCGGTGTGCTTCGAGATACTGGCTGTTTGATGGTCCTTCTATCGTCCCGTTAGGTGTTTGTCCGGTATAATCAAGCAACGCCTGAAGAATCCCGAACATATAATCATTAACCATAGCAGCGATAAACTCCGTTCCGTCTGTTGTTAAGGGTCCAGAGGAGTCGACGGCTCCGGTATTAGGAAACGCTACGGCGTCCTGATTTGCGTATGTAGTCAATATATCAAGCATATAACCTCCTGTTATACATAAGTTATGATCAATCCCGCCCACGATTGAGCAGGTTTCAATTTCAATAATAATCTCCTGAACTCGCTACGTCTATTATATGGGACATTTGCGAAATCTATATTTGTGAGTTCGTGAGTGACCGGATCTCTTGTCGCATCTCCGCCAACAAAGAAAAAATAAGGCCAATAATCGGAATCATCCGTGATGGTATATATTCTATCAGTCGCTTTTATTTTTTCAAAATATCCTGCATGACCTACGTTATTACCACAACAACAGTTAGGATTTCCGGCAACTGATAAAACAATTGTGCTATTAGTGTACATAGGACCATTAACTAATAATTCACCGCCCGTTTTCCCTGCGTATGCGTCCGATCGACCGGCATAGGCGTTAGCTCCACCGGCTACCATGATTGGATCGGTTGTAAGAAATAGATCCGGGTTTACGGCTGGATTGTTTTCATGAACCTGAACATTAAATCCGGCGGCTTGTAAAATATTTTGTATATAATCTTTTCCCTGGCCGCCTTTTGCAGTCCACTCTGCTTTTATGGTTTCTATCTGATCAGCTTCATCGGATGGGAAATATCGCAAGCCAAATTGGTCCTTCCATTTTTCGAGTTCCCGTGTGGTATCCGGGAAGATATCAAGATATATTTGATCCAAGTAATTTCTGAAATCGTCAGGTATGGCCGTGAGAGCTTCAAAAAATTGAGTAAGTTTTTTTTGAATAAATAAACTGAAGGCGTTAGATTTCGGTGAGAGTAGTTTGATTATCTTGAACCATTTTGCGTTGAATGCCATTATATGTATGTGACAGTATCTAAATCACACAACTCCCCTTCTGATAAGATATAAGATGGTACAACATTTCCCTCAAAATATAAAGCCGCCGCTAAAAAAGATCCGTTATTCGCACTCACAACATCACTTATTATTGCTACTATGAGCGATGTGCTGACTTCATTTTTTTGAGGTAATATCGATAAACCTAAAATATAAGGTTCCCGGCTTAAGAAAAATGAATCCAGCGCACTTCTTATTTGTGCTTTTACGGTCACTATGTCATCCACTACCAAACTTGCGATTGTAATATCAAATGTTTTTAAGGAAATCGGAAGGACATTTGCATAGCTTTCATCACCGGCAGGGTCGAGAATTGCCGTTAATGGTTTTCTTGTTGCGAGATTTGTAAGTGGATCATAGGTACATGATTCTCCTACTAATAATAATAATCCGGCTGACGGTATGCGATCGGCATAAACATCAGAATCACCGGCTACATAAATCAGAACATTACTAGCATCACCAGTATATACATATACCTGTAAAACTCCGGCTACTTCGTTTGACCACATTCTATAGTCGGATAACGCTCCTCCCTGTGGTTTGAGTTGAAATCGTTCTACTACCCGTTGACGATATGCAGGTTCGGTTTCACCATCTACGCCGGCAACTATAATATCCGTTATATCTGCATCGTTTTCAATTATTCCTATCGTGTTTGCAAGCGATAATATTTGTCCTACTTCGAGATTTCCTGCTATCCCTGGAGTGGTACAGATAACTTCTATTGTATCGGGTCCGGCTGTCAATATATAATCTCCCTGGGTAATATAAATTAGACCGGTTATCAAGGAAATAAATTGAGTTCCGGCCGGAAGTGTTTCACCAATTGAATTGACTATTATTTCGAGTTCAAATTGGGTTTGTGTGGCGGCTAACGGTCGGCCTATACCTATAAGCACTCCCAATTCTATAAGAGGAGTTATTTTTTTCCCATAGATTGTTATTTCTTTGAAGGAAGCGGTTGATACGAAAAGTTGTAAAAAAATGTATTGTGCATCCTTATAAAGAATTATAAAAATACCAGAAAGTATTTTTGCTATAATCCTTGTAACTGAAACCGGTAGGATTGGAATTGTTTGGTTTATCTGTGCTTCAATTTGGTTGATAATTAGATCATTTATTTCTGATACGGTTCTGTTTTCAAGTGCCATTATTCTACCATACCCTTCCAATTAATTTCAAAGGATGTTTCATATAGTTTCTTTTCATCTTTCCATGCTATAATTTTTATATCCAGCCAATTTTTTTTTGGTATGGATAATTCCGTTTCTATCTTATCAGCTATTTTTTCGGTTGTCAACAAAGATAAATCCTGGATGATTGCTTGCTCTAATTTCTTAAGATTTGCAGGGGTTGCGGGAATTCCGTGCATGAGATTTTGTAATCTGCTATGGATTTTACGTTCAGGGTTATTCGTTTCAAGTTTGTTACCCCACCATTCTTTTTTTTCGGTTGCCTTTGTTCCGTCATCGCCGATATTGCCACCGAATAACAGAAGGTAGATCATGGATTCAAAGCCTTTTGTCATTTCTAGTATTCCGGAATTAAAATTGATTTCTCCTCCGTTTTCGGTTGAGTATATTAAGATATCGCCTTCATAATTCATGATCTTTCCTTATGTTTTTATAATAAAATTAATCGATAAATTTGCCGGTCTGGTTTCCGAATCCGTATTGACTACTGTAGAGGCATTAAATTTAACTGCATCCCTTGCATGTGTTGGTGAACTGGGCGTAAGTTGATTAGTGGTTTCAAAATCCTCTTTTGAAAAAACTCCAGAAGCATTAATTATAACTCCATTATAAACAGTAAAAAATCCCGTAATGTTTTCAATAGCAAAATCCTGATAATCTCCAACACTACCCCCTACACTCCCGAGAGTTTCGTTTGTTCCAGATCCCCTGGGGAATATTCCCCGGAAATCTGGGAGGTTGAAAGTTGTTGAACCGTCCCCTGGTCCGAAGGTTTCTCCGATCACGGCGAATAGATCGACGTAGGTTGTTCGGCTTACATCGGCACCATCACAAAGAAGGTACCCGGAAGGGGCTGTTGATTTCCCGCACATCTGAATCATGCCGGGAGAAGTTAATTGATCGAGAACAGATCCTATTGCATCCCAGCATTTTACATGATCCTTTTTTTCAGATGGAGTTAAGGTGGCTAATGCTGCAACTATTTTTGTTCCTAATCCCATTTTAACTTCCCTTCAGCTTTACGATTCCGGCGGGTATTCCTCCATGAGTTGCACCAGAAAAGGGGTCTATTGTTAAGATATTAGGAGCCCAAGAAGAAGCATCTCCGGTTCCAAAATCTATTGAACCGTCATTTTTTAGATAGATGGTTGCTTTTACCGTTCCGGTTGAGTCCCTGGAATATAATTTTTTTTCCCCTGGGTTTGCGCCTTGTGATTTTGATAGAACTCCGGATACTGCATATTTTCCGGTACCGTCTATTGATATTATCAATATTCGATCATCTTTTATGGGGGGTGAATCATCACCGGATGGACCATATAACATGACTTGTATTTTTTCGTTTATTCTGCTTTCGATTATGCCTATTATATAGGTTTGTATTTTTGTTGATATCCATCGTCCTATTCTTCCCATGGGAAAACCTCCGGTATTATTCCGGTATAGCTTCCAGGAAGAACAAGATTAAAACTCGTTATATCTCCACCTGCCGTGCGTGACATGGTGAGTGATTTTATCAGCAAAATAGTTTCATTATAAATCATGGCGTTGGGTGAATATAAAGAAATGAGTTTATTTTTTTCGTATAGATTGCCGTTTTTATCTCTGTGACCCTGTACACTCAATTGGTATGATACGCAATCACCGAACATTTGACCGGCTTTTGATATTACGACCTGTTTTATTTCGGAGTCCTTTGCATCTTCGGCTATGAAATTATAATTTCTTAATATTCCCATTTTAGAGAGATATTTATTTTCGTATGTATATTTTGCAGAATCTTTCGTTTCTGTGGTTGATGATATTCCCGTTATGTGTGAAAAAAATGATTGATAATTAAATGATGGAGTGCAGGAAATAAAAGGTAATTCACCCTCCTTGAACGATGCGACGCTATTACCGGTTCCTGATTTCCAGAAAATAAGATTTCCCTGATTATTGTTTGATAGCAACAATCCTTTTTGAATCGATAATCCTGAAAGGAAAGAAAATATATTCTTATCGATTTCGAGTGATACTTTTTCAAACGGATTCCCGGAAGATGTTAAAAAATTATACTTAATTCCGTATGGTTTGCATATAGCTGATGTTATCTGTTCAAGTGTCTGGTTATTGAATTCTAAAGGAAAAGATGATATGGGCATCATGCAATCATTAAGTATTCCTGGTTTTGAATATCCTCTTATTGATATTTCATTTTTTTCGGATGAGGCTGACGATTCAGGCGCTAATAAAACACCTGTTAATATGAGGTTCTTGCCATAATAAATAGCTACTGGCTTATATGAAAACGGCCGGAAAGATTCCCTATAATTAAAAATATCTTTGTCGAACGGTGCGGTAAAAGAAAAAGTGTCGAATGTATCTATTTCAAATGTCATGCTATAATCTGTAAAATATGAAAACAAATTATTATCTATTAAAATTGAAATAGCATTTTCGGAAACATTTTGTATTGATTCAGGTACCGTGCTTTGTTGTGTGGGGTTTGTAATGTCTTCTATTTCATCAGGAATTATGAGTATTTGCCCGGGATATATTCTTGCACTTCCTTCGAGTTGAGGGTTTGCTTTTACGATAATTGGATACTTTCGAGGATTTCCATAATATGTTCTGGAAATATCCCACATGGTATCGCCTTTAATGACGTTATGCGTTCTACTCATAATATACCACCTGTTTTCCTAGTGGCAGTATTTCAATTTCATCTATGGTTAATTCATTTGTTTGGATGAAAAAATCAATCATATCGATATCGCCGTATAACTCCGCGACTAATTCTATGAGTTGACGGTCTTCGGTGAGATTAATAAATATTTCCTTTGGCAAATCAAACGATAGGCGTATTAAATAACCTATTATTTTTGAGTAAATTTCATTTAATTTTTCATAATCTTCATCAGTATCCTGTATGCTGAACTCTGTTATATTTGTATCGATCCACGCTCCTATAGAATCATGAATATATATTATCCTGTTTGCGGCATCGACTGCCTGTGGGCGATTGGTAAACTCTGCGTTTAACATCGATAATGAGAGCGCTCCGAAGGTTGAGGATACTACCATTTTTGACGATCTATAATTATTTATTGAGTTTACAAATCCGCCTAAAACCGTATCAATAACGCTTCCATATCCTTCGATCATGGCTTGTGCGGATGTTGCTATGTTAGATGGTGTATTTATTATTGTGATAAGTTGATCAGCTACGCCCCCAGGGTTTAAAAGTAAATCAAGAACTGTTGTATCGAACGAATCCGATAGGATATCCATGGTGGTTTTAATTTCTTCATTTATGGTTATTAAATCTTCCAAGGTTGAATTTATAAGATCCTTTATTTCGACTAGATCGTTTTGTAATAATACTGATTCGCTTTCCGATTCTATATCAAGAGTTTCTGCGAATTGATCTGATGTGGTGGAATTGAAATCATTTACACTGTTTTTTATATCTGTTTTTTCATTTATGGATGATGATGGAAAGTTGATATTAATTATTGTTTCTGAAAAAGTTACGGTTATTACCGATTGATTAGATGCCGTTAAAAGATCGTCACGTCTTGCTATTGTCCCTGTGGGAACGACTTTTCTAGTTCCATATTTGGGATGTTCTAAGGTTCCTATTCCAGTTTCTTCGAGGGCATCTACGAACGCATCGGATTGAGTATCATAATCGGATCCTGAAAAATAAATTATGAATGGAAACTTTCTTCCTGATCTTCCTAAATCTTGGATGAAAACGCCTTCGATTTCAGGGAAAACAAACTCACCTGATTTCTTATTAGATTCCATATTAACATCTTCATATTGAAATTCAAATCTGGTACCTGAAGGTGAGATGTAAGCCGGTGTTTGTATTCTATCGGTCCAGGGCATTAGTGAGCACCCACGGCAGAGGATTGGAGTTTTATTTTATATCCCTGATTGTTTTGAGGTTGTTTTAATTCCGCTCTTCCAGTTTGGTCTCGGATAATTAGCTCGCCGGATGAAATCCTTTCTTCTCTGTCAATCATAGCTGAACGGGCCGATGGTGGGATGGGAGCTATATTTCTTTGCCCTATGGCTTTTTCGGTTTCTTTTTTGCCGCCAGTTAATCCAAATCTTAATTCCTGTATTTTGGAAGCGGCACCTTTTGCGAGATCTCCAACACCCGGTATTTTCGATACTAATTCAAGAAATCCCTGGACCGGGGCAAGTATACCGGAAAGTATGGCACCTCCTATAGCAAGTATCCCTCCAAGTATATCACCGGAGCTAAACTTTTCTGTTATTCTATCCCAGTTTTTACCAATTTCAATTATTGCTGAAATTAGAAATCCTATAGGGCCAAGAATAAAAGTGAACTTTTCGCCAATATCTGCAATCCATTTTACAACCTCTTTAAATGCGAAAACTAAAACGTCCCATATTGCTATTGCGAGTTTTGCTATCCAATCCCATACTTTCTCAAGTACTAAAATAATATCATTCCAGTGTTGGATGGCTAATATTATTATACCGATAAGCAATCCAATAGCTACCACGATTAGACCGATTGGATTTGCCATAGCCACTCCATTAAAAGCTGCTTGTGCCGCTGTCATGCCTTGAGTTGCAACCGTTGCGATAAATTTAATAGCAGTTAAAACTCCCATAGCTGATGACATAATGCCTGTTACTATAGCAGTTGCTATCATTACCGCCTTATATAAAATCATAGCACCTACTATTGCCATAATAATTGGGGCGATTGGTTTGAGGATATCATATAGGGTTGATAAAATATTTATGGCTACTTTACCGGCATTAAATATTGATACGACGAAATTACTTATAGCATCCGTGTCTATTGTATCAAGCCATTTTGAAAAACCATCTGTTACTTTTATGAGTTCTGGTATTAGTTTTTGAAATGCACTTGCGAGGGTTTGTGTAAACTTTGTTTTTAATACTCTTTGTTGATTTGCTAAACTATCATTTAAGGTTTTTGAGAAATCACCTTGAGCGTCTGTTGATGCATTCATAATAAAATTATATCGCAGCATCATTTTTTCAGCTTCTGTCATATCCTTAAATTGTTTTTGCATGCCTTGTGATAACGCGAACGCTTCTAGATTGGCAACACTCATATTTATACCCCAATCTCTAAGGGGTTTTGATTGACCCATCATGCCGGATTTGATTTTTTCGAACGATTCTTCAATTGGAAGATTTCTAAACGATGCATAATCACCGGCTAATCCTACAAGATCGGTAGAAAGTTTTGTGAGTGTGTCACCCTCTATTCCTGATGATTTCAAAGCGGATCCTAAAGTGCCGGTAAATTCTTTTGCTTGTAATTCTGATAATCCGAATGCGGTTATAGCGGTTTTTGCCCATGCGTCTATTGTTTTTGATGAATTATCAAATGTTGTATCAACTACATTCTGAACTTCAAAAAGACTGCTTGCAAGCTCAATTCCGTCTTTTGTCATAATGGCGATTCCTGCGCCTAACGCTGCAATACCCATCCACGCATTTCTTTTTATATTTTCGCCAAATCTTCCTACTTGGCGTTGAGCTTTTGCAAAATCTGTTTTGAGTGATTGCGTGAATGTTTTTGTTGACCGGGTCATTTTCCCGAGCGGTGAGGTAAATTGGTCTATTGCGCGGAATACCGCTTCTATCGAGTATCGACTGGCCAAGAAGAAGCTCCTTTTGTAAGATTATCTTTCGCCCAAAGTGGTTGAAGATTTGTATAATGAAAACATTTTTTTTGCTCTGACTCTTTGGTTAAATCAAAAGATGCACATGGTTTGATGTGATCTATATGCCATTCTCCGTGATTTTTCCATGTCATTCCATATTGGAATAACAATTCTAAATATTTTTTTAAAAACAGAATTGAACATCCAAGTAAATTAATTGCAGATGTCTTCTTGCAATCTTTTTTTATTGCAAGATATAAACGATGTCGTAATAAAACTCTTAATTTGAAATCAGGGTCAATTTTTTTTCTTTTTTTATTATATTCTCTACATCTTTTATTAAATTGTTCTCTATTGTTTTTTCTATATATACGTTCCTTATCTCTTATTATATCTCTATTGTTTCTTTTCTTTTTATTAACCTTTTCATTAAATTCATTTTTATTTTTATCATACCAATTTTTCATATAATTAGGATTATTAAATCTATAATTTTTTAAATAATTATTAAAATATTTTTGATTTTCTTTTCTATATATTTCATTTTCTTTTTTTTTACATTCTTTGCATATATTATCAAATCCATCTTTATTGCATTTTTTTTTATTAAAATAAATTAACTGTTTTATTTTTTCGCATTTATAGCATTTTTTTGATATTCTATTAACTGAGGAATTAACGGTTTGTAAAAAAATTGAATTTCCCATATTTCCATAGCCTTAATATCCGGTAGTCCATTATAATCAGTACATATCTGTAATATTTGTATTACTATTCCAGATATTCCGTAAACTATTTTTCTTTGTCCGTTTGAAGCAATTTCTTGCTTCAACCTGCTAAAAAAAGAGTGACCACTGCCATGAAGGGTTTAAGATCAATACCGTCCAATTTTGCGTAAAATGATTGATCTTGGCCAGTCATAGCAGCGAGTACCGCATAGGTTTTGTGGACACCTTCCTTTTCTTTGAACCGGTCCATTTCCATATAGGCGGCACCTTTGGGACGTGTGATTAATATTTCTTTTCCCTGTAATTTATCGCCTGATTTTTCGCTTATAAAATATTTAAGAACGCCAGCATCGTAAATCATGCGGCCTTTCATGATTGCGTTTACAATCTTTGCTTTTTGAGAATTGAAATCAATTTTATCATCCTGGCTCATTCCAGACTCATCACAGTCTATTTCCCAATCCTCGCAAAACAATTTGAAGGAATCGGTAGCTGTTTCACGATCAATTTTATTTTTCTTATTATCGTTTTTATCAAACATTTTTATACCCCTTGTCTTTTTATGATGCCGTGGATTTCAATTTCCATGGTTGCTTCTTTTGTAGATTTTTCAGGATCGCCGACAATCATGACGCTGCCTTCCCAGACAGTTCCGTCTGTTTCGGTAGCAAAAAAAGGCACGGGTTCAAGTGAATCCATTATTTCTTGGATAAACTCGGTATCACCACGAGCATTATCTATTATGATCGGTATCGATTTTGCCTTTCCTGATTTTGCGGTTTTGATTATTCTAAAACTTTGAAAATCTCCGTTTGGCTTAACCTCATTTATAAAACCTGGCAAAGAAATCATAGCATTGACTTCACCGTCTACGGGAAATCTGCGATTGTTCAAAGTTACGCTTTCAAGTGGTCCGCCTGTTGCCATATATATACTCCTTTCTTAATTTCCAAAATTAAAACTAAAATAAACATCGGTAGAATTAACCTCGACATTACCGGAAAGCTTGACGGGAAAAACCGTATTGATTCTTTTCGGATTGAGTGAATCAATTTCTACTGTCATATTTGTTTTTGTGAATGCTGATTCTGCTAAGATCGCAGATCGCCCGGATGCTAATGAATCAGCAAGATTTGACAATACGGTTGCAACCATTTTGGGTTGTACTGCATCGGGATCGTTTGTCGGGGTATCATCCGGGAGAAGTGGTCTACCTCTAAATACTTCCTGTATTATGTCGAGATTAAATACGATTTGCTGAAGTCTACAAATATCGACAGGATAACGATAAGCAGGCGGTGTTTCCCCTGCAGGATGATAAAAAGTCACAATATCAGATAATACTGCAAGCTCACCTACTTTTATGTTTGTCGACGCTCCAAGTTTTACAGCTGCATCTCTTACCGTGTAATTTTCCTGGACTATATCGGCACCGGCTTGTAAACCTTCAAGAGTACCAACGTAATTATGTGCTGGCTTATCATTCATTTTTTGAGCTATGTCGTTAACAAGCCCCTGGGCTGCAATTACAAAAGGTAATTCACGTGACGCTGTTGACTGAATAAGAAACATAGTTCTGTTGGTTTTATCCGCATCGGTTACGGCCGTTCGAGTTGCATAATTATCAACACATCCTGTTGCAACCATTACGGGTTTTTTCACTTCCTGGGCCCATCTTGCTTCACCAAAAGCGTGATATAAGGCGTTTGTATCTGAATCGTCATAATTCATGCAATTAAGTATGAGTGTTTCCCATGTTTCCATAATATCGAGTGCATCTTGAACATCAGGATTAGCGGCTCCGGATGCAAAGGCTGTGATTGAGAACGTAAGACCATCGCAGACTAACTCTGAAATATCGATTGTTATATCATTAGATGATTCTCCGGCCCATTTTGCATCTAAGGGAAGTGAGTCGGCCTCTATTGTGCCCGTTGTTGCCGGCATATGGAGTACTGCATCTATTGCAGCCTTTACGAGTGCTAATGCTTCTGCTGCGGTTGCCAAGTCTGGTATTACAATCTGTTCTGATTTGACACCACCTATATAGACATATCCGCCGCCTTGGGCTGATGCGGTTCCAGTTGCGTCTATAGTTCCGTCGGCTGCCACACCACTTCCATCATCTTCAAGTGGGTAGATTGTTACGGGAATGCCTTTGATGCCATTTCCGTTTGCGGGAAGTAATTGACGACACGCTAAATGAATAGGAGATCCGTAACCATATGTCTCTGCTGCTTCATTTTCTGATAATACTACTTTTTTTGTGGTAGCATATGTACTTGCGGTATTTCCTTGCCCTATGATGGCAATTCTTTGAGGAAGAAATAACGCCTGACCGAGATTTGCATTTTTATATTCGATATTAATACCCACTACACGGGCAACTGCTGACACTGGAATTGACATAATATACCTCCTATTCTGTCATATCATATTCAGTTGCAAAATATACTTTTTCGTCGTCTCTTTTGCAAGAATTGATTAATAGTTCAAAATCTAATGTTTCAGCTTGTGGGCTGAATTCATCATAATCTACTTCGACCGTTAGCCTACAGGCAATAATATTTTCATAAGCCTCGTTTCTTGTATCAGGTTGAAACTTTTCGCGTCTTGGAATATAACGTCGAGAAACAATTCCGCCTGATGGATATTCTCTGGTACCTAAACACAAATAAGTATATTCACCGGCCATAATTATATTACGTACTAATCTTGCTATTCTGTCGGCTTCCCTGCTTGATAGTTCATCGCCTGAATTATCATCGGTTGTTGTTTTATGCGCATAACAATCTATGAAAAAAGTGCCGGTTGCACGCTGCCTGTCAATTATATCTGAGTTTTTGTTGTCGAATCTATCGTTATCAAAAACGATATTTACAAGTGGCATTTCAGAAGATTTCCAAGGCTTCGACTGCTCTATATACACCGAAAAGGAAAAATTATCCGGGTTGAGTTCTTCGATAGTTGCGAGTGCTCTTTGATTTGCAACTTCGATTGCGAGTATGGCGGCTATTTGATCTCTTATTATTTCGTTTGAGTCTTGTTTGTTTATTAGTGTTGTAATTTTTGCGCTCACGTTCTCGCCTCTAAAATTATTTTAAGGATGCCTATTTTTCTATCGGGCATTATCTGTCTGATACATGATTTGTACAGATTATCATTTGTATCATAATATTTGACAATAGCGCCTTTCACGGGTGAAACATCGTTATTCGCAAATGTTGTGATGCGTCCGGTAATTTCTATCGTTCTCGATTCGACTCCCTGGCCTGTTTCGGGATCAATAAAATAACTTATGTCAGTCGTTTTACATGGGATTATTACTTCCTCGCTTTCGCTGTCTAAAAAAATTAGATCAACACCGAATCCGGTCTCTGTATCTTCGAGTGTGAAATCAAGATCGGATTCGGCGATGTCATTAAGATTCATTATTTTCTCTTAGCTCCGACAGATGGTGTTGATTTTTCATCGGGTTTTTTCTCGGTTGGTTCTTTTTCGGATGTCTCTTTTGATTCTTCCGTTTTTTCGTTTTCATCGGTTTCGGATTTCTTAACCATTTTGCCCAACTCTTTCATGAGTTCATCGGCGCTTTTCGTTTCCGGTTTTTCGAAAAGTTCGATTGGACAATTCTCACGCGCTAATAGGATGTTGATTATTGAGGCTCCATTTTTCTTGAAATTCTTTTCTGTGACAAGCTCTTTTTCGGTGGGATTTTTCGGATCTGCTGGTGGTCCGATTATTCCTTTTGCGGTGGATATTGCTCTACCTGGTTTTAATATATATGTTTTCATAGTTTTCTCCTTATAATTCTGTTGTAAGACAGCCAAATGCGTCAATTGAAACCGGAATGAGTAACGGTCTTGTTTTTAGTTCAATTTTAAGAGCATCAGCTTCTTTATCTTCCCATGCCCGGAACGTATATGATCTATCTTCTAAATTTAAAGTCGATGGGACCATACTATCAATACGGGGATCGCGAGACGTTACGGTAGGTACTCGACAATATGTCTTTCGCATATCAACATTCATTCCGGCGGGGTCGGGCAATAATATCACTTTTTCCGGATCCACAAAATCAGTAACGGTTCCGGTAGAGGGATGGTCATATAATCCTTCATATACATAAGCCATGAGACGATCGGTTCCTATAAGTAATTCACCTAACAGCTTAACATCATCGTTAATTTCCCTGGGGTCATATATTCCAGAATTGATACGGGTAATATCAAACTTATCGTCAACTTTTGTGTTTCGCAAATAATTATCAAGTGCGGTTTTGCCAAATATAATATTGCGTATTTTTACTTTTCCATCTTGACGTATAACATTAAGAAGATTGGAAATGTCGGTATCGGGGTCCGCATCTTCATCCGACCATGGAATCGTGACCGTTGGAAAGTGTGTAGCTTTCGGATAATAATCAATTGAATATGCTATATTACCTTGATCATCATATAAATATACTTCGCCAGTCTGTAATATTTGAGCTGCCTGATATTCAATCGTTCGATTAATCTGACCTTCGATTTCCATCATGGTATCCATTATATTGTTCATAAGCTGGACCATGTATTCTTGACCAGCTGATGTATATTCATCTACGCCGAAAACTTTCTCTATCAGATCCCCTGGAGCGAAATCGCCACCTAATGCTACAACAGGTGGTGTGAACTCTTTTTGTGTGTATTGGCTTTTTTCGATTTTTCCGCCGCGTTGAGTAATATTAGATATAACCGGGGCCATTTTTCTTGACCCTCTTTTTATATCAATTTTCATCGACTCAGCGTTGACAATATCCCTGGGATTTGTCCTGAAAAATGTTGAAAGAAATGGTATGAATAATACCAATTGAATATAAGCTTGTAAGTAAGCTGTTCTTTTATCTGCTGCCATGTTTGTTCACCTTCCTTATGTTTGATTATCGAGCTCATTACACTCGGTACGTGGCACTACCATTATGCCATATGTTCTGAGTGAATCCTTTATAGCGTCGGTAATTCCAACACCGGCTTCACTCCCATGGATGATAAGACTATCTTCATCAACCTCGCCCTGAAGCATAACACCTAACGGATCATCTCCGGCACCGTCGGCTACTACCTCGGAAAGAGATACTGCGACAGGCGTGACGGTTCCTGCTGGTGAGTCACCAACATTATATACGGCATATTTTCCATCGGCAGTGATCCTGCCAAGAATAGTGAGGCGATATGTTGTTACCGCTCCGGCCGATGTTAATACACCTTGTTCAGAGTGTTTTACGGCTCTGACACCATCGCCGAGGTAAAAATTAGTTACTGTATTATTTCCCATTTTTTACCCCCCGTTTTTTGAGCAGATTTTGAGTTAGAGCTTGCGTATCGGCTTCGTCATCGTTGGTGTCAGCTTGCCCTCCCGTGGTTACATCATCGGATTTACGATTCTGCAAGGATTGATTTTTCATTCCGGCTGACATATATTCAGCTGATACTGCCTGATTAAATCCGGTTTTTGCCTTGATGTGTTTAACGGCAATATCAAGAGAGTTTGCAGACTCTCCCATTGTTATATGGGCACTTACCCGGTCAAACTCTTCATCTTTCCCGATCTGAATTACCTGGGCATACAGTTCGGGGTGATCTTTCTTGAGTTGTTCAAGATTCATAATTACCTCCGTATTATTATTATTGCCCGCAGATGCGGGGATTTTAATTTCTGATTTTATTGTCATTAAAGCTGAGGCACGAGATAAATCCTCTATTGCTTCATCTTTATGTTTTTGTAAATTAGAAATCATATTATCAAAATTACTTTTTGATAATGATAAATATTCATCTCTGGTATAATTATTTCCTTCCTTTTTTTCGTGTTCAATTATTTTAGAAACAAATCCATTTTGATAAATCTCATCACCAAAGTACCAAGTCTCATCATCCATTAGCTGTCTTATTTCATCAAGTTTTTTCCCTGATGATTTTGAATAGCCTTTCGCCAATAGGTTGGTTAATGCCTCAAAATATTTACCTATTTTGTTCATTTCCCGATAATCACCAACGGAAAAACCCCATACGTTATGAATCATAAAAACGGCATTATCTTCCGCATAACGCTGATTTTTTGGAACTGCTAAGGAAATATAACTTGCCATAGACGCAGCGAGTGCCTTGATAATAATAGTTACCTTATTTGTATTTGAATTATAATCTCGGATTATATTATGCATTTCTAATCCGTCATATACAAATCCGCCGGGTGAAGCAAGATGTATTTCGACTTGATCTCCGTTTGCTTCATCTAATTGTCGTCTTATTGATCTTGCGTAAACATCCCATCCTATTACGCCGTCGATTATAATTGTTTTCAAAAAAATATTCTCCCTTTTATTCTAACAATTGATAACTTAAAACATAAGGCAAACTTCTGTCCGCCCCCTCATCACTACCTTCCGTAAAAGTGATTTTAAAATCAGCATTAACTACGAGGTTAATAATCCATCCGACACTATCTTCACTTGCAACTGTAAATGCCGTTGTTTTCACCTCCCTGTAATTAGTTGTATCGATTTTCATCCAAAAACCAATTGTTCCATTTTGCGTGAGTTCAGTACAATCTATGGCAATACTTCTAACAAGCGCCCTTTGACTGTTGGTAATTTCTACAATATCCTGAACACCGCCCGCATTTAAATACGCATAAGTGTCTTCAATCAAAAGATCACGGTTATAGATATTATCCCTAACACCTGTTAGCGTATTGATGTAAGTAATATCAGTTTCACAATTGTAAACTTTATTTCCGGTCACGACTAACGCATCAGGATTAGGAGTATTTACGATTTCAATTCCAGTATCTCCGGAATTAACGCCTTTAATCAAATTGTTTTGTATGATGGTATCCGGTTTATCGCCTCCGTTTGGCACATGAGAAATTCCGGAAAAATTAGCAGCTACATGGATTATATTATCTTCAAATAATCCCCTTGTCATATTCGAGACTATAACGTCCCCGTTGAATGAACGAAAAAGACACTTTTCGATATGAATATCAGGGGCGTCGATTGCCGGATCACCTAATGCTATAGCTCCGGTCGAGGTTCCCCAGCCGTCGAGCTTACAATTTTTGATATGGAGTTTGTGCCAGGCTTGACCTGCTGTATCTCCGATCTGAATCGCAAGGGCAGCTTCGGTCTGTGCAAAACCAATATTTTCAATAGAACACTGATGTGCCTTTACGATAAAAATTGGTTCGGCGTCAACCGGATACAATAATGTATTATTTTGATTACGGGAAGTATTTTGTCCCTTGACATGTAGTTCGACTGCAAGTACAAGACCGGATTCGTTGACTTCACCCCATATCTTTATAGTATCGCCAGCGGTTGCAACGGCGATCGCTTCGGCTATCGTTTTGAAAGGTGATTCCCAGGATTTGCCGGTTCCGGTTGTTGTGATAGCAGGTACTACGTGCCATACATTAGGATAATTCATATCCATTTCACGTAATGTTTTGCGATTATTATATAATTGTGTCCTAATACTCATATTACCTCCAGTATAAATTATTTTATAATAACATATATTTATTTTGTGTCAAGTATTTTTTCAACACTTTTTCCCCATTCTTCCCATTCTTGCACAAGATGTTCATAATAATTTATCATTTCCGCATAATCAGCTAACTTTAAATTAGCCGGTAAAATGATTTCTTTTCTTTTCGGAAATGGTGGGAGGATATATTTATAAGTAATGAACTCTTTTTCTTTAGTCGTCGTGCACGTGACTGTTGTTAATAGTAATAAGATTATGAATAATATCATTAACTTCTTCATCTGTTTTTGCCTCTTTAATTTTATTGTAAACTTCCTGATGATTCTCTGATATATTTTGAATCACGTCATTATAATCAACAAGATGTTTCATGTTTTGTGATGCCTTTTCTATTGCTTCGTTTTGTCTTTCTATTATTCCATTTTTCTTTTTTACGGATTTGAATAGAAAATAATTAACCAATAGAGAAACAATAAATAAAATAATTAAAATCATTATTAAGGTCATTTTATAATCCAACCATATTAACTTTGTTTTTATGTCGTTTTAAATTACCGTCTTCTCGCTCGGCGGCATTATTTAATTTATTTCCTCCCGCAAAAATCCCTGATATCAAACCGACGGCCATGAACAATTGATCTAAGGGGAGTTTTATTTGTTTTAGGAAACTTTGAAAAAATAATGCTTCAAATAAAAGGATCCAAAGAGAGATTGTAATAAATAAAAGTTTTTTGTAGCTTCCGGTATATTTATATCCTTCGGGCATTTTCTTTGATGTTATGATTGTTGCGAATTGATCAAATCCCATATAACCGCCAACGATAAAAAACAAAGCCCATATAGCTCCGTCAAATGGGATTTCAAACTTGACTATAAGCTGAAGGGGAAAAAGCAAAAACACTGAAAAAATAATAAGCCAGACTACCCAGATTGATTTTTGTTTTACCATTTTAAACGCTCCTTTTCGGGTAAAAATCGACTCGATATTTACCCATTTTTGATAAAAACTCTAAATCCATTTCCCGGTTATAGCCGTTTTTATCTGGCCACTGTGGAGGATATGGATCGTTGTAAATTACAAGTTTTCTTTCCTCGTCATAGCCCACTACTAATACATAGTGACCACCTGCCGGGAAAGTACCAGAAATCATCATACATATATTTTTATTTATATTTTTTTTGATTATTTCAAAACTTAAGCCCCATTCAAACTTACAGGCTTTATATTTTCCGTATAACAATTCGCCTACTATGTCATAGACTTGAGGTACTTCGTTTGGTGGGAACGCATCATAGTTGATATTTCTTCGTTCTTTAATTTTTTTAAGATTGTCCGGGTTGTGGACCATCATAAGAATACTATCTCCTGGTTGTTCACCCGGAGTGAAAACATCCATAGACCATCCAGCAATATCAAAACCCATAGCCGCAGATACTGGCCCACATTCTATCATTTTACCGTTGTGAAAATAATCTTTGAACAGTTCTACCTGGGCGGTTTCTACTTGTGATTTATATTTATTTTTCAGGCCGAGTATTTTTCTCATCGTTTTTCTCCTCTATGTTAAAAAATCTTATTATTCCATTAGGCAGTATAAAAACCGAATCGTTACAATCTCCGTTTTTTTTAATTATCTGGATATATGTTTCTTTTTCGATATAATCGATATCGCCTGTAAAATATTTGATTACCTGTTTGTTTAAATCTATGATTTCACAAAGTCTTTCGTTTTTATAGATGGGTATTGATTTTACTGGAATATTTACTTTTTCTATTCTAAAAAATAATAGATAGGAGATTGTGAATATACAAGCCAAGAACATTATAGTTATAATTATTTTATTAGTTTTATTTGACATATTTTCTCCTAAAAAAAGAATGCTTTTCCGGTTGCTATTATTCCGAGTGTGGTACCTATGAGAGCGACGATTTTAAAAAATAATGATAGATTTTTTTTATCTTTATTTTTTAGAGTTCCTATATCGTCAATTGCTCCCGGTTTCCCATCTACTCCGCAAAGTAAAAATTGATGGTTTGCTACCTGCTCTTCAAGTTTTTTATATCCTGATAGTCTTTCGTTTAATGCGGGGAGGATGGAGATTGTTGCTTTTATTTCAGACAGAGATAATCCGAGCGGTTTTAGTGCTTCGTCGATTAAGCTTTTTACTTCTTTGTATCCCATTTCTCCCATACACATTTATCCTTCTAGTTCCTCTATTCTTTCGCTTAATTGTGATATATTTTCTATGAGAGAATTTATTATATTTTGAGTTATAATAGGTTCACCGTTATTGTTTTCATCAACACTGGATGTTAATCCGACTTGCTGAAATAACTTATTCTCTCGGGCAAGTTTTTTTATAACTGTCCTGATTGACATTCCCGATATTTTACGTGCTTGTTGGTCAAATGTTGTTATACGGAGTTGGAGCGCTTTGTCGGCTGCGTTCACGTCTTTCAACAAGTCGACAGATGGTCTGGATATTCCCGTCCACTCAGCATTAAGCCATGCCCTTAATATGCGCCAATCTCCGGACCAATATGCATCGAGAAAACCAGGAGTTTCGATTTGATTCATGAGAATGGAGGCGGTCAAAAACTCTTCATAAATTGGTTGACAGAAGTCGTTTCCGAACTTCCACGCAATATATGAGAGGTAAACGTTGAACTCGTTGTTAGCTTGCCGAGAGGCTGAAAAATTAGATTGAAATAAAAGACGAGCTATTTCGGGTGGAACCTCGCATGCCCATGCGAAGACGTTTATTATTGCCTCTTCGAAAACTTTAAAATTTACATTTGGTCGTTGGGTATTGAAACTAACAGGCTCTTCGCCTTTGTTGAGTTCGTCGGGAATAGTTCCGGGGAGCATAGTTGATATATTATATGTTTTGTCGGATCCGTCAAAGTCTTCGGTTGTTATATTTCCGCGTCTTATGCCTCCAGAGTTTATAGGATGGCTTCCTGGTCCTAATTCTGTTTTTTTTATGAAAAGTGGAATTATCGAATTAAGGACCGCCGCTCTTTGTTCGGAGTCCCGATATCTGTCAAGTTCTTTGAGCATGTATAAGACTAATGCAAGAAGAGGCTCACCCCTGACATCATCAAGGCGCTTATCAGTTCCATACACAAGCCACGCTATTTTGCGTTTACTTTTTTCTCCATAACAAGGAATGCGTTTTGATTCATATCCTGTTGAGGTTTTCACCTGCACCCAATAGGCTATATGCTTATCGTATTGATCAAGTTCCACTCCATGGATTATTCTATTTCCTTTTCTGGGTTGTTTTCCAAACGGAGTTTTTATATTTGTTCCGTCTACGAGTTCGATTGACGGTAGATTTGTTTTTTGATCTATATGGTTGATAACAAGGCAATCCCCGGAAGTAATAGCAGTTTGACGGCAGTCATGTTGAAGTTCTCCAAAAGTTTTTTGTTTTCTCCAGTCGCATAATTGTTTGTTGTTTGACCATAAGTTGAAATTAAGTTCGGAGTTTTCATCCCATACTATAGCGTCTTCATCCAATAGGAGTGTAATCTCTGTTATTGTATTTGATTCAAGATTCAAGCCTTTGTGTATTTCATTTCTTAATAACCGGCGGATCATGCCTCGGGCATATGGGTTCTCTTTGAACAATTGGACGGACCGTTTTCGGAGTGTATAATAGTCGACAAACTCATAATCTTTTGTTAATCCAAATCCTCCAGGGAACTTTTCACCATTCCATACAGCTGAAAGTAAGTCGGTTACATAATAGGCGTATGGATCTTTTTGAGTGTTTGTTTTACTTTTAAAAGTAACAGGTTTCTGAGTATCGATTCTTGAAGCGGCGTCCAGTAATAATTGAGCTTTATCATTTTTATTTAATTTTATGAGTGTTTGCGCTTTTTGAATATATATATTTTTTAGATCTATCACCAATCCGGCCTTGTTTGTATTACGTTTGGTTTACCTTCTCCGAGATACATTTCTATTTGTCTAATTGTATTTAACAGTTCTTTTCGTTGTACAATTAACGATGGTAAATTAACTCTTGTCACGGTCTGGGAAGTTTGCCCGGTGTCAAGCGTATAACTTTGATGATTCGATGTAGAAATGGCGTTTATTGCCTCGTTGATTTTGAATAGTAATACTCGTGAGTTTTTAAGTTCATCTTGCCAATACTCCAAGGAAGTTTGAGTATTTGAACTGTGCGTTTCGTTTAATAGTGACATAATGATAATTATTATTCCGTATTTCTTATTTTGTCAAGTATTATTTTTTAATAATAAAATATTCCTGTTTTTGCATATTCCCAAAAATCGGTCCAAGATAAAGTATTAAGTCCGAGCTCTTCCCGGCAGGTTCGATCGGCGACAAGCTCAAGTGAGGCGAGATTGTAAACGGTCGTATCAAGAGCGTGATTGTCAGCGCCTTGGGTTTGTTTCCATCGGATGTATTTAAATTGACCAGTATCTTTATCGTGAACTTCGACGCGATATTCTGCTTCAAACATTCGAAAAAAATCATCATGCAAATCTTCCGGGAAATTAGGATACCAATCCGGTTGTACCTTTCCAGAATCCCACATCAATTGACCCATATAACGAGACAATCTATCTTTCAATTTTGTAGTGTTGATATTATATGCGGATGGCAATCCAGCTTTTTCGAGAGTTTCTTTTGTGAACTTTCTATATGTTAACCCGGCCTTTATCCACTCTTCGCCTTTTATCGCGTAGACGCCAGAAGAATACTCTCGACAAAATTCATAGACTATATCTGAGTATTTTCCCCATCCTGAGTCAATGAATGTATTCATGATTTTATAATTTTTCCCCGATTCGGAAGTGAATGTTTTTTCAATAATATATTTATCAAGTTGGGACCATAATTTTGATTTTATATCACCCACCTCTATTTCTTCACCTTCAATTTTGAAAAAATCAACTGTCCAGGATTGACCACCGAAGGTCCATGCTATAGTATGAACGATTAATCCATCTCCCTGGACATCCACTGCGCATGTAAGCAATAACGCAACACTCCCTGCGTCACGAATCATTATTTTTTCGGGTATTGAGGATAGAAAAAATCCAGACCGTCTATGTAATACGGATTTTTCATATTTTATGGATGATCCGGTTTCTTCCCAGGGTAGACCGCGTTTTAGGTTATAAAAGGTTCTAGTTTTTTCTTTATCTTTCATGCGGTTTTTTTCAAAGTCCCAACACTCGGACCAATCTATTACTATATTTTCCCAGGAATACATTCCGGGAGGTGAATATAATGTATTAAGCCAATATGAGCGGAAAAGCGGTAATTCTGATATTGCGGTCGGTCGCCACTCTCCTTGATTCATGAAAATTGATTTGTCATGATTTTTCATAATCTTTCCGCAATATTTGCATTTGTAGCCTACGGTATCATAATCGGGATGAAACTTTTTTGTAAGCTCAAAAACTATACCGTATTGATTTTTATTTTCATCGACTCCATGCCATTTCAAAACTTGCATTTCACCGCAGTATTTGCAGGGTACAAAGAAATTTCTTTGGTCACCCTTTTTGTAGAGATAGTATATTTTTGATGTTTGCATAATCAGGGGGGTTGATAGATATAATATTTTTCTTTTCGTAGCAAAAGCGTTTGTGCGGTTTTTTGCGATTGTTATCGGATCACCTTCTTTTCCGAGTTTGTCGGGAAAACCGTCAACCTCGTCAAACATTATTACGGGATAACTCATCTGTCTTAATTTACCCGGATTTTGAGCACCGATGGCATGAAGAAAACCCCCTGGATATTCTTTTTCTGTGAGGGTATCGCCCGTTGATCTTTTTTTTCCAGTTTGTGAAAAAATCATATCACGGAGATTGCAGGTATCAATCATACGCTCGACTTTTGTTTTCATTCCGGTTGTAACTAATTCTTTGTCAGCCGAAACATAAAGTTGAGGTTTGGGATCGCATCCTATATTATATGCAAGATAATTTTCGAGGATCCCGGTAGTGGCCCCGATTTGTACACCTTTCATGAAAGCTACTTCCTGAATTGGGGAGGTAGGCGCAAGACAATCTAACGGCTCACGAAAAAAAGGAGTTTTATCAAAACTATATTTCCCTGGCATGGTAGTTAATTCAGACGGTATATATCTTGTTCGTTCCGTCCAGCTTGACGGTAATTCATATATTCTTGAGTCGGTAATTGAGTTGATTTGTTGAATTATGAAATCTATATCATCTTGGTTTATCTGTTTGGTTACCATTTTTTAATTTTCCGTGTTTTCATTATTTTTAGTTTTTTCATATTTTGTTTTAAGATTTTCCAATTCTCTATTTACATTTTCTTTTGTGTCCTTAAGAAGAATAGAAAGATCCTTACGCATTTTTTTTTTGATTTCTATTTCAATATCATCGGCGCCTGATTTTACAAGTGCAATTATCTCAACTGGTATATTTTCCGTATAGTCAAAAATCCTGGAAGATAAAGTTTCTAAAAACATAAATAATCGGGATATCGCAAAATCTTTTTGTATGAGTTCAAGTCGGCGCTCCTGAATCTTTTGATCTTTTTCGTTTGCGGACATAATCTTAACTAATATATCTGCCCACGATTTCAACATCATGGGACCGCCATATTTCACTACAAGATTTTTAAGATTTAACTTCATCATTCGGGCCGGAAGTCCTGTGATGTTTTCAAACTCGATTTCATCAATATTGGTTTTTTGATTGTTTTCTGTATAAGCTTCTATTGCTTCGACTATTTTTTGATTGATATTTTGATCATTTTTTATAATTTTTTCGGGTTCGACTTCGGGTTGTTTTTTGTTTTTATTTTCTCTGATTTTCGGTAATGGGTTTGATATGGGTTTATTTTTTTTCTTGTTTTCTTCTTTTTTGTGGATTTCGTCAAGAGCTGAAAGGATATCGTTTTCGGATAGTCCATGAGAGGAAATCCAAAGCTGATTTATTTTGTTTTGAGTATCAACTAATCCAGCTGAATTTGCAATTATTTTTCCGCGACTAATAGATCGATAGATAGACTGCCTGGTCATTTTCAATATTTTTGCTAATTGTGATTTTCCGATTTCCGCCATGGTTAATGATTATATGTTACCTTGTTACCATTTGTCAAGATTTTAAAATTGTCATGGTAACAAGGTAACAAAACCTTTACAGATTGCGAGGTCTGGAGCCACGTAGAGTAAT
>Ga0307441_1000098_pt1 | contig 37808 bp, 27 predicted proteins | sample SalMarWE160420MG_FD_202149 | JGI IMG/M metagenome (GOLD analysis project Ga0307441, IMG submission 202149) | Salt marsh sediment microbial communities from the Plum Island Ecosystem LTER, Massachusetts, United States - WE1604-20 | ecosystem: Environmental > Aquatic > Marine > Intertidal zone >... | reverse complement strand
GGATGAGGACCTGTACCAGGTCAACGGCCCGGTGAACCTGAACCGCCTGCAGGCCATCTACGACATGGTGGACCGGCCCGACCTGAAGTATCCCGCCTTCACGCCCCGCCGGCCCACCGCCCTGCCTGTGGAGGCCAACATATTCGACACCCTGCAGCGCGGCGACGTGCTGATGTACCACCCGTTCGAATCCTTCGTGCCGGTGATCGACTTCCTGCGCCAGGCCGCCACCGACCCGCGGGTGCTGGCCATCAAGCAGACGCTGTACCGCACCGGTCCGGAGTCGGCGGTGGTGGAGGCACTGGTGGAAGCGGCCCGCAACGGCAAGGAGGTCACGGTGGTGATCGAGCTGCGGGCGCGCTTCGACGAAGCGGCCAACATCGCCCTGGCCAACCGCCTGCAGGAGGCCGGCGCCCACGTGGTGTACGGGGTGGTGGGCTACAAGACCCACGCCAAGATGATCCTGGTAACGCGACGCGAGAGCCGCCGGCTGCGTCACTACGCCCATCTGGGCACCGGCAACTACCATCCCCGCACGGCGCGGCTGTACACCGACTACGGCCTGCTCACGGGCGACCGGGTGATCGGCGAGGATGTCTACAAGGTCTTCCTGCAGCTCACCAGCCTGGGGCGGGTGGAACGGCTGCGCAAGCTGCTGCAGGCGCCCTTCACCCTGCACAAGACCCTCATCAAGAAGATCGAGCGCGAAGCGGGCCACGCCGCCGAGGGCAAGCCGGCACGGATCATCGCCAAGATGAATGCACTCATCGAGCCGCAGGTGATCCAGGCCCTTTACCGCGCCTCCCAGGCCGGCGTGAAGATCGACCTGATCATTCGCGGCATATGCTGCCTGCGCCCGGGCCTGCCGGGCGTGTCCGAGAACATCCAGGTGCGCTCCGTGGTGGGGCGCTTTCTGGAGCATACCCGGGTGTTCTTCTTCCAGAACGACAGCGAAAGCGAGCTGTTCTGTTCCAGCGCCGACTGGATGGACAGGAACTTCTTCCGGCGTGTGGAAGTGGCTTTTCCCATCGAGGATCGCCGCCTGCGCCAGCGCATCATGAAGGAATCCCTTGAGCTGTACCTGTCCGACAACACCCAGGCCTGGGTGCTGCAGAGCGACGGCGAGTACAAGCACCTCAAACCGGTGGGCCACCAGAAACCACGCTCCGCCCAGGGCGCCCTGCTGGAGAAGCTCAGCGACCCGCCGTAAGGGCGGGGCCCGTCTCCCCTTGACCCCGTACCCAGGTACGGGCTCTACACTGGCCTCCTGTCAGGAGGCCGGCCATGTCCTTCACCATCGGCAAGCTCGCCCGCGCCGCGGGCGTGAACATCGAGACCATCCGCTACTACGAACGCCAGGGCCTGCTGGAAGCGCCCCCACGCAGCGCCGCCGGTTACCGCCGGTACACGCCCGCTGCCGTGCGCCGGGTACGCTTCATCCGCCAGGCCAAGGCACTGGGGTTTTCCCTGGGGGAAATCGCGGAACTGCTTGCCCTGCGGGCCGATCCCACCGGCACCTGCGCCGATGTGCGGGTCCGGGTCGCCGACAAGGTGGATGCCATCGACCGCAAGATGGCGGAACTGGCGCGCATGCGGGCGGTGCTGACCGACCTGGCCGAAAGCTGCGGAAGTACCCGGACGCCGGTGGACGAGTGCCCCATCGTGCGGGCGCTGGACCCCCGGGAGCCGTCCTGATGGCCACCGTCGAGCTCATCTACGATCCCGACTGCCCCAACGTCCGCGCCGCGCGGCGGGCGCTGATGGAAGCGTTCGGCATGGCGGGCCTCGCGGCCCACTGGAGAGAATGGCGCCGCAACGATGCGCAGGCGCCGGACTACGTGCGGCGCTTCGGTTCGCCCACCGTACTGGTGGATGGCCGCGATGTGGAACCGGCAACCGGCCCGGAAGGCCACGGCTGCTGCCGGCTGTATCCCGCCGGTGGCCACGGACTGCGGCGCGCGCCCGCACCGGCGCGGATAGCCACCTGCCTGCGCGCAACAAACTACAAGTAGAGCGGGCTGACGAAGGAACCCCAACGGTCCTCAGCGCACGGCGCGATAGCGGTCCAACGCCCTGTCGGGCTTAGCGGCGCTCAGCCCAACGTACGATCTACGCATGGGCACCCGGAAAAAGGCCTACGCGGCAGCGTAGCGAATGCGCGCGCGCCAAAGCGGCGGGGCGGTCACTGGAATCGCAGTTTGAAGCGGCTCGCCTTGAGATAGCCGGCTTCCAGTTCCAGGTCCGCACGGGTCAAGGGATGCTCATCCAGCCAGCCGTCCGGGAAGTGCAGGTGCAAACCGGACTTGGTCACCGTCAGCGTCACCGGCGGCAGCCGCAGCTGGGAGCGGCCGCGGTGCAGCAACACCGCCAGGCGCAGCAGCACACACAGCCGCAGCGCGCTCTGGCGTATCCATTCGGGCACGGCCTCGAACTCGGACAGCCGCAGCTTGCGCCTATGGCCCCGCACCAACGCCGCCAGCAGCGCCTGGTCCCGGCGGGAAAACCCCGGCAGGTCCGAATTCGCCAGCAGATAGGCGCCGTGCTTGTGGTACTGGCTGTGGGCGATCACCAGCCCGATCTCGTGCAGGCGGGCAGCCCAGGCCAGCATCTGAGCCGGGCCCTCGTCCTGCAATGCCCAGACGTCCGCCACCTGCGCCAGCAACCGGCGCGCGGTGTGCTCCACCTGACGCCCATGGCGGGTGTCCACGTGAAAGCGTGCCGCCACCGCGTCCACCGCCCGCTCACGCACGTCCTCGTGGCGGATGCGGCCCAGCAGGTCGTACAGCAACCCTTCGCGCAACGCCCCGTCCGCCACCAGCATACGTTCGATACCCAGCGCTTCGAAGACGGCGATGAGAATGGCCACGCCGCCCGGAAACACCGGGCGGCGATCGTCGGCCAACCCTTTGAGCTTCAGCGACGCCACATCGCCGCTGTCCAACATGGCCGCCCGCAGCATCTGCAGGGACTCGGGGGTGATGCCGCTCTCGCTCCAGCCCGCCGCCACCACCACGTCCCGCACCGCCCGCACCGTGCCCGAGGCGCCGGTAACCGCATTCCAGCCCAGGTTGCGGAAGCCCTCCTCCACCGGCTGCAGTTCCAGAGCGGCGGCCAGCTCGGCACCTCGCATGCCGTCCTTCTTGATGCGTCCGTCGGGGAAATACAGGCGGCTCATCCCCACGCAACCCATGTACAGGCTCTCCAGGTGCAGGGGCTCGAAACCCTCGCCCACGATGAGCTCGGTGCTGCCGCCGCCGATGTCCACCACCAGACGACGGCCGCCGTTGCCGGCAAGGCTGTTGGCCACCCCCAGGTAGATGATGCGGGCCTCTTCCACGCCGGAGATGATTTCGATGGGATGACCCAGCGCCGCCTGGGCCCGGGCGATGAAACCCGCGCCGTTACGCGCTTTGCGCAGGGTGTTGGTACCCACGGCTCGCACCGCGCCCGGCGCAAGGCTGCGCACGCGCTGGCCGAACCGCTCCAGGCAGGCCAGGGCCCGGCTCTGTGCCTCTTCGGTCAGGCGCTGCTTGGCATCCAGGCCGCCGGCCAGCCGCACCGGCTCGCGCAGCCGATCGACGATCTTCAGCTCCCCGTTGTCCCTCTGGGCGACAATCATGTGGAAACTGTTGGAGCCGAGGTCGACGGCGGCAATGGTATCGGGAGGCTTGTTGTCCGGCACGGGGCTCCACTGACGACAGGCGGGCAACTATCTGAATTGCCGCAACGAACTACGATTCCACCGGCCGCATCCGGCGGTGGCTGCGCCGTACTATAGCAGCGCCCCCGGGAGCCAACCACTGGACCTGCTGGCATTGTTATTGCTTGCCGTCCCTTCCGCGACAATTTTCCGTCGAAACCGCAAAAGAGGAACGGGGGCATGACCATGGAACACCGATGGAGCGCCCGCAAACCGATCGCCATGGACGTGGAGCTGTTTTACGCGCCGATCGGCTCGGTGCCGGGCAAGACCCGCGACGTGAGTATGGAAGGCATGTTCGTGAACACGGGGGGCGTGTTCCTTCCCACCCATGCGAAGGTGGAGGTGAGCTTTCGCACTGCCCATCGGCGCGGCAACCGTCAGCACCGGGTGGCGGGCTATGTGGTTCACGGCAACGGCGACGGCGTCGGACTCATGCTGCGCCATGTGGACTACCACGACTTCCACGCCCTGCGCGACATGCTCAGAGCGGCGGCCTAGGGCCGCCGCGGGCCAGAATCCTGTCGATTGCGGGAACCGCCGCGTCCCGAACGGCCGGGCAAGGCTGTCGGCGACGGCGCACATGCCGCAGGTTCCTTTCGGTCCGCTGCAAAGCCCGATCAGTTCCGCCGTTGGATCGGCCCTAGCCCGCACCCTGGGCCGCTTCGGGTTCCCGGCGAATCACCCGCTCGGCCGGAAACTCGCAACGGAAGGTGCTGCCTTTGCCGGGCACACTCTCGATCTCCAGACGGGCGTCGTGGCGCAGCAGCACATGTTTGACGATGGCAAGGCCCAGCCCGGTCCCCCCGCTCTGGCGGGAACGACCCACGTCCACCCGGTAGAACCGTTCGGTGAGACGGGGCACGTGATGGGGTGCGATGCCGATGCCGGTGTCGGCCACTTCGAAGCAGGCGCCCTGGTCGTCGGCCAACCAGCGCATGTGGATGGCTCCGCCGGCCGGCGTGTAACGCACTGCGTTGTACACCAGGTTGGAAAAGGCGCTGCGCAGTTGACTCTCGTCACCCCGCAGCCATAGATCCTCGTCTGCCTCCAGGGTGATCTGGTGGTCCTGGTCGCCGCTCAGTCGCATCGCTTCTTCGCGCAAATGTTCCAGCATCGGCGGCACCCGCACCGGGTCGCGGGATTCGCTCTGCACGTCCGTCTCCAACCGTGACAGCAGCAGCAGGTCCTCCACGATGCGCTGCATGCGTTCGGTCTGCTCGCGCATGGCTTGTATGGAACGCCCCCAGCGCTGCACACCGTCGGGGTCGTCCTCCAGGGTTTCCAGGTAGCCCATCACCACCGTCAGAGGCGTGCGCAGTTCGTGGGATACGTTGGCCACGAAATCGCGACGCATCTGTTCGAGCTTCTGCAGCCGGCTGACGTCGCGGATGATGACCAGCCGCTGATTCTTTCCGTAGGGCACCACGCGCACCGACAGGCTGTGGCGCTCGTCGGCCGGCGACGGAAACTGCACGGACTGGGAATAGTCCTGGCGGCGCAGGTAGTCGGCGAACACCGGATGACGGACCAGGTTGGCCAGCCGCTGGCCCACGTCGCGCGGATAGTGCAGCCCCAGCAGCACCTCGGCCGCCGAATTCCACCATTCGATGGAACCGCGGCTGTCCAGCACCACGGTGCCGTCCGGCATGGCCTCGGTGGCTTCCTGGAAGCGGCTGAGCATATTGCCCAGCTTGCGTTTGCGCTTGCGGTTGCGCTGCTGAAGACGGTAGATCTGCTGGAAGATGTTGTCCCAGATGCCGTAGCCTTCCGGGGGATGGAAGCGCTTGCCCTCGGTCAGCCAGCGTTCCAGGCGGTACAGGTTGACCAGATGCCAGAGGCCATAGGCCAGCACGCCCAGCAACACGACCAACGCGGGTCTGCCGATCAGCGAGCCGACCAGCAGCAAAACAAAGGCAAGGCCGATGGCTCGCCAGAATTCGCCGAGCCACGGATTCAACCAGCACTACTCCCGTGCGGAGAAACGGTAGCCGGCGCCGCGTACGGTCTGAATGAGGCGATCGTGACCGGTCTGCGACAGCGCCTTGCGCAGGCGCCTGATGTGCACATCCACAGTGCGCTCTTCAACGTAGACATTACGTCCCCAAACCCTGTCCAGCAGCTGACTGCGACTGTACACCCGTTCCGGGTGCGTCATGAAGAAGTTCAGCAGCCGATATTCGGTGGGCCCCACCTCCAGGCCGACGCCATTGGCGCTGACCCGGTGTCCGGCCGGATCGAGGGTCAGTCCGTCCACCTCGATGGTGGCGTCGCTCGGCTCCGGGGCCGCCCGTCGCAGCACGGCCCGGATACGGGCCACCAGTTCCCGCGGCGAAAAAGGCTTTGTGATGTAGTCGTCGGCCCCCACTTCCAGGCCGCGCACCTTGTCCTCTTCCTCACCACGGGCGGTGAGCATGATGATCGGGATCTGGTCGGTGAGCTCGTCGCGCTTGAGCCGGCGGGCCAGATCGATGCCGCTGGTGCCCGGCAGCATCCAGTCCAGGAGGATGAGGTCCGGGGCCCGGTCGGCAATACGGGCCTGAGCCCCGGCGGCGTCTTCGGCCTCCTGCCAGCCGAAGCCGGCCCGTTCCAGGGCAAATCCCACCATCTCTCGGATTGCCGGCTCGTCTTCGACAATCAGGATATTCGCTTCACTCATCGCGCCGCCTTTTCCGCCCGCTACGGGACGGAACCCTGGTTATTATATTCAGCCAGTGCATTCGGCGGCCGATTAGACCCCAGCCGTGTTACAGCCGTATTACACAGGCCGTACCGGGGCGTCCGACGGCCGTGCCAGCACCAGGGAAAAATAGCCGTTGGGCGGCTCGAAGTGGCGGTCCACCACCAGGCCGGCGGCGCCCAGCAGGCTTTCCAGGCTGGCGGGCGTGAACTTGCGGCTGATCTCGGTCAGGATGGCTTCACCGTTGGCGAACTCCAGGTCCGCGTCCAGGGCACCCAGGCGCACCTGCTGCGCACGCCGGGCCACCAGGTACATCTCGATCTGCTCCAGGGCTCGATTGTAGCGCGCCTGGTGGCGGAAGCCGCCCAGGTCGAAGTCCGCTTCCAGCTCGCGGTTGAGCACCCGCAGCAGATTCAGATTGAACTCGGCGGTGATGCCGGCGGCGTCGTTGTAGGCGGCATGCAGGATATGGGGATCCTTGACCCGGTCGGCCCCCAGCAGCAGGGTGTCACCGGGCTCCATGGACTCGCGCACCTCGCACAGAAATTCGTGGGCCTGGCCTGGCTCGAAGTTGCCGATGGTGCCGCCCAGGAACACCAGCAGACGCTTGCCCTCCGGGCGCGGCAACCGGGCCAGCCCCCCCAGGTAGTCCCCCACCAGCGCATTCACCTGCAGCCAGTCGTAGCTCTCCACCAGCGCCGAGCCGCTCTCGCGGAGCATGGATTCGCAGACATCGAAAGGCCAGTAGCACGCCTCCGCGGCGCAGGCCTCCAGGAGATGCAGCGTCTTGCGGGACGTACCGCTGCCGAACTCGATGATGTGCTCGGGATCCGCCGCCGCCATGATCTGCGCGGCATAGCGCTCGAGCAGGGCGTTCTCGGTACGGGTGGGATAGTACTCCGGGGTGTCGCAGATGGCGTCGAACAGCCTCGAACCGCGATCGTCGTAGAAGTACTTGGGCGGCAGGGAGCGGGGGCGCTCTATCAGCCCGTCACGGGCATCCTGGGCGAGATCGGCCACCGGCCGGGCGGGCGGCACCTGGCGCAGGGAAAAGCGTGCGTGGGCGGCGGGGTCGGTGTTCAGCATGGGCGATCTCCTTGCACGTGCATGCGGGCGCGGAACGGCGCGCGCCATCCACAAGCAACTGATCCATTGACGCAATACCGGCCGCTGCAGAACGTCGGGTCGACCGGTTGTTCGGGGTACACGGGGCAGGTCGTCCAGTTGGCCGGGCTATGAACATAGGCTACCATCCCAGGCACGGCTTTCAAGCTCGTGCGCCCCAACCTATTGCGAAGTCAAGGGGTTGCAAAAGAGCCGCCACTATCAACGGGCGTGGAGTGCCTTCTCATGTGCCGCATGGCCGCTTATCTCGGTCCGCCGATCCCCCTGCAGGCATTCCTGACGGATCCGCCCCACAGTCTGGTTGAGCAGGCCTGGGCGCCGCGGGAGCTGCGCTATGCCAAGCTCAACGCCGACGGCTACGGCTTCGGCTGGTACGCAGACGACGAAAGCCCCGCCGCCTACGTCAGCCCGCTGCCCATCTGGTCGGACCTTAACCTGCCCCATCTGGCCCGTGCGCTGGAAGCGGACCTGTGGCTGGCGGGGGTGCGCAGCGCTACGCCGGGCAACCCCGTGAACCACGTTAACACCCAGCCGTTCTGCGATGAGGAAATCCTGTTCCTGCACAACGGCTACGTACAGGACTTCGCGCTGGCCCTGCGCCCGACGGTGCAGCGCCAGCTGTCAGCTCCCATCGGGGCGGACGTGCGCGGCAACACCGACTCCGAGTATCTGTTCGCCCTGTTGCGCCAGCTGCTGGCGGAGGACCCCGATCTGTCCGTGGAATCGGCCCTCACCGAACTGTGCATGCGCCTGACGGAGTGGCTGGACAACCGCACGGCCCTGCTCAATTTCATCGTGACCGAGGGGTCACGGCTGTATGCCATGCGCCATGCCGTCAACCACGACTGTCCGTCGCTGTACTACACCACCGATGACGACGCCTTTCCCGGCGGCCAGCTGGTCGCTTCCGAACCGCTGACCGAAACCGGCCTGTGGCAGCCGGTGCCGGAAAATCACATCCTCATCCTGGATCCCGACGAGCCGCCGGAATTGCTCGATCTATGAACGCGGCCGGCATCCTGGACCAGTTGGCGATCACCCACGAGCTGCTGAGCGCTCTGGCCGGCTCGGTGGACGACAGCGACTGTCGGGCCCAGCACCATCCGGACCTGAGCCCGCTGGGGTGGCATCTGGGACATTGCGTCTACATCGAATGCTTCTGGCTGCATGAGCAGGTTCGAGGGGACGACTCCGTCACCGCTCCCCTGGCCCGGCTGTACACGCCGCCCCACACTCCCAAGCCCGAACGCGGCAGGCTGCTGCCACCGCAATCGCAGTTGCTGCAATGGGCCCACGAGTTGCATGCCTTCAACCGCAGCTACCTGGCCAACCTGCCCGCCGAGCTGGCCGACCATGAATTGTTCCATGACGACTACCTGCAGGGCTTTCTGCTGCAACACCACAGCCAGCACTACGAGACCATGCTGATGGTCCTGACCCAGCGGGCACTGGCGGCCGCCCCGAACGATTTCCAGGTGCACACGCCACTGCAGCCCGCCCAGCCCGTGCGCGACACCCGGCAGGTGCCCGCCGGCCACTACCGCGTCGGCGGCCGGCGCCCGGAGGCCTTCGACAACGAGCTGCCCGTGCAGCGGGCGGAGCTGGGCCGCTTCGATATCGCCACCCATCCAGTCACCAATGCCGAATACCTGGCCTTCATGGAGGCGGGCGGCTATCAGGACGCCCGCTGGTGGAGCCCTGCCGGCTGGGCCTGGCGGGAGGCTGCGAGCGCCGCCCACCCGGACCACTGGCGGCGCAACGGGCGCGGCGAGTGGTTCGGCATCGCCGCCCGCGGCCCCTACGAGCTGACCGCTGGCGAACCGGTGCTGGGCATCAACCACCACGAGGCCAGTGCCTTTGCCGCCTGGGCGGACGGGCAACTGCCCCACGAGTACCAATGGGAAGCGGCCTGCAGGCTTGGAGTGCTGGAACAGACCGGCCGCGCATGGGAATGGTGCGCCAACACCTTTCATCCCTACGAAGGCTTCGAGTCCTTTCCCTATCGGGAATACTCCACCCCCTGGCTGGGCGGCGACCACTACACCCTCAAAGGCGGCAGCCTGCACACCCGCCCCGCCGTCAAACGCGCCAGCTTCCGCAACTTCTACGAGCCCGACAAACGCCACATCTTCGCCGGGCTGCGGTTGGTGTACTGACCGAAGAAAAAGCGCCACGGAAAACACGGAAAGCACGGAAAAGGAAGATCGTCGATACCAGCAGATCAACGACAGAGCCGGAAGGCTGCCTGAATCTTAAGTCCATACTCAGCCGTCATCTTTAATCACAGTCTTCCTTCCGTGGATGCCGTGGGTTCCGTGGCTCCAGTCACTGCTGAAAAAACGCCCGGGAAAACACGGACGGAATTCATTAACGAACGATCAAGCACAGTCCGAACGGCCCGTAGCTTTCTTCGCGCTCAATAGCCAAGCCGGCGCAATGCGGTGCGCTTATCATGCCCTACGACTGATTGCGTAAATGCGCCACGGAAGACACGGAAAGCACGAACGGGTTTCGTTCATGAAGGATCGGCAGTAGCCCGAACGGATCGTAGCTTTCTTCGCGCTCAACAGCGATCCACCCGAATGGGTGATTGTTAACTTCAAACCTTTCCGTGGCCCCCAAGGAATTGGAAATCATTAATCCGGCGCAATGCGCTGCGCTTATTGCGCCCTTTTATCGCATTACCCGCCACGAACATTCATTCTTTCCGTGCTTTCCGTGCTTTCCGTGGCTTTTTTTAATTGCTTCCCGTTGCGTCACTCGGCGGCCCGCCACAGTCCTCTCAATACCATGTCGGTAAGGCTGACGATACCGATGACGTTGCCGTTCTCGATCACCGGGGCGCGGGACAGATGGAAGCGCTCGAACAGGCGCGCGCAGTAGCGGATATCCATCTCCGGGTCCACGGTGATCACCGGCTTGGCCATGATCTCGTAGACGTTCACACGCTCCGGGGAGCGGTCCTTGGCGAGCACATGGCGCGCGATATCGGAGATCAGCAGCATCCCGTATTCATCGTCTTCATGGCGCTTGTTGACGATAAGCGCCTTGGTATCCACATGCTCCATCCGGTCCAGCGCATCGGCCACGCTCGCCATGCCGTCCACCGTGTCGAAGTTGCGCTTCATCACCTCCCGCACACGGATCAACTTGCGGTCGTTCATAGTCTGTCCTCCACCACGCCGCTCAGGCTGCGGATCTGCTGGCTCACACCGACCGCATCCTCCACGTCGATCTGAAAGGCGATGCCCGTTCCGGGCTTGCTCTCGAACTCGCCCACGGTGGAGATGGTCTCCAGGATTGCGCGGCTGAGATGCTCCTCCACCAGGAACAGCAGCATGTCGCGCTGGGTTTCCAGACTCAGTCCGAAGAAGGTCTTGGCCTCTTTCAGCCCCTCACCGCGGGCCTGGTTGATGACGGTGGATCCGGTTGCGCCGGCCTCCCGGGCGGCCTGCAGAACGGCCTCCGTCTTGTGGTCCTCCACCAGCGCGATCAACAGTTTGAAATGCATGAACTGACTCCTCAGAGACCGTGTTACTGTATTCAGCCGCGATCACGCCGGGCTCTGCCCGCCCGCCACTCGCTGAGCTGCGCGTAGCCGAGAACCGCAATGATCGGAAATAGACTGGCAAACGCGATCAGTCCGAATCCGTCCAGCAGCACGCTGCGCCCGGGAACGGTGCCGGCCAGCCCCAGGCCCAGTGCAGTGACCAGCGGCACCGTGACGGTGGACGTGGTCACCCCTCCCGAATCGTAGGCCAGGGGGATGATCATGCGCGGCGCGAACAGGGTCTGCACGATGACCACAATATAGCCCGCCATGATGTAATAGTGCAGGGGCGTGCCGGTGATGATGCGAAACGCACCCAGGGCGATGCCGAAGGCCACGCCCACCGCCACCGCCACCCGCAGCCCCCATACGCTGATGGCGCCGCCGGACACGTCCCTGGCCTTGATGGCCACGGCGATCAGGGATGGCTCCGCAATGGTGGTGGAAAAGCCGATGGCGGCTGCGAAGGCGTACACCCACAGGTAGTCCGTCCAGCTGACATGGCTCAACACAAGTCCGGCGCCGTGCAGGATGAAGGCCGGGTCGGTGAGCTGGTGGGCCATCAGCTTGCCCAGGGGAAACAGCGCCTGCTCCAGACCCTCCAGAAACAGGGCCAGTCCCACCACCACGTAGGCAAACCCGGTCAGCACCCGGCGCAGGTTGGGCATCGGCTGGCGGATCACGAACCACTGGAAGCCGAACAGGATGGCGGCGATGGGGAGCACGTCCCGCAGGGTATGCAGCAGCGCGGTTAGCAGCGCGGCCATCAGTGGATCACCATGCCGTAGCCCATCACGAAGATCATCGGCAACAGCGAGGCGAAGGCGATCAGCCCGAAGCCGTCCACCATGGGATTGCGGCCCTTGATGGCCATAGCCAGCCCCACACCGAGGGCGGTCACCAAGGGCACGGTGATGGTCGATGTGGTCACGCCGCCGGAATCGTAGGCGATACCCACGATGCCCTTGGGCGCGAACGCGGTCATCACCACCACCCCCACATAGCCGCCCATGATCAGCCAGTGCAGGGGCCAGCCCTTGAGAATGCGCAGCACGCCCACCACGATGGCGGTGCCGACGGAGACGGCGACAGTAATCCTGAGACCCAGGGCGTAGGCCGCCCGGGCCGCCCCATCGGACCCGATCATGCCGCCCTTGGCGGCCACCTTGGCGGCCTCCGCGGCCACGGCGATCAGGGCGGGTTCGGCCACCGTGGTCCCGAACCCCAAAGCGAAGGCGAACGCCAGCAGCCACCACAGGCTGCCCTTGCGGGCGAAGGCATAGGCCATGGATTCGCCGATGGGAAACAGCCCCATCTCCAGGCCCCGCACGAACAGGGTCAGCCCCAACACCACCAAGCCCGTGCCCCACAGCAGACTGCCCAGATGGGCCATGGGCTCGTGCAGCACAACCAACTGGAAAAAGGCAATGACCACCACAATGGGAAGCAGATCGCGGGTGCTTTCCCAAACGGCACGCAGCAAGGCGACTATTTGTTTCTTCACTGCCGGAATACCCGCGTCCAGTCCGCCGTCACCTTACCTGAGCCGCCGGCGACTGTTAAGTGGCGCGCGACCGTCATAGGGCGTGCGCCGGCGCTAGAGTGAGAGCGGTGCGGCCGGAGCGATTGCTGTCCCACCCCGCGAACCGTGGTGATGAGGCTGCGAACCCGCTACGCTGAACGGCATGTCGAATCCGTCCGAACAGAAGACCTCGCCCTCCTGGCATGCCATGGATGGACAGGCGGTGCTGAATGCACTCGAAACCGGGGTGAACGGCCTAGCCGTCGAAGAAGCCGAGCGCCGTCTGGCCAGCCACGGGCCCAACCGCCTTCCCGAACCGCCGGGCCGCAGCGCACTGCGGCGGTTTCTGGTCCAGTTCCACGACGTGCTCATCTACATCCTGCTGGGCGCCGGCGCCATCACCGTCGCTCTCGGTCATTGGGTGGACAGCGCAGTCATCTTCGGCGTGGTAGTGATCAACGCCTTTATCGGGTTCATCCAGGAAGGCAAGGCCGAAAGGGCCATGGATGCCATCCGTCACATGCTCTCACCCAAGGCCGCCGTGCTGCGCGGCGGCCATTACCGGGAACTGCCCGCGGAGGAACTGGTCCCCGGCGACATCGTGCTGCTGCAGGCGGGCGACCGGGTACCGGCGGACCTGCGCCTGCTGCGCACCAAAGAGCTGCGGGTGGAGGAAGCGGCGCTGACCGGCGAGTCGATGCCGGTGGAAAAGAATCCCGCAGCCGTCGCGGTCAGCGCCGAGATGGGCGACCGCAGCGGCATGGCCTTCTCCGGCACCCTGATCAGCTACGGGCAGGGCACCGGGGTGGTGGTGGGCACCGGCGGGCAGACCGAGATCGGTCGCATCAGTACCCTGCTGTCCGGCGTACAACCCATCAGCACCCCGCTACTGCGCCAGATGGCCCGCTTCGGGCGGGCGTTGACGGTGGCCATACTGGTATTGGCGGTGCTGACCTTCGCGGTGGGCGTGCTGCTGCGGGGCGCTCCCATGGAGGAGATGTTCCTGGCCGCCGTCGCCCTGGCGGTGGCGGCCGTTCCGGAAGGTCTGCCGGCGGTGATCACCATCACCCTGGCCATCGGCATGCAACGCATGGCCGGGCGCAACGTCATCATCCGGCGGCTGCCCGCGGTGGAGACCCTGGGCTCGGTGACGGTGATCTGCTCGGACAAGACCGGCACCCTGACCCGCAACGAAATGACCGTGCGGCAGATTGCCTCCGGCAGCGAAATACTGGACGTCAGCGGCGCCGGCTATGCGCCCCACGGCGCCTTCACGGTGAACGACCGGGTGCTGGAGCCGAGTCAGTCCCCGGACCTGGTGGAGTTGCTGAGGGCCGCCGTACTGTGCAATGACGCCGCCCTGGAGGAGCGCGACGGTGGCTGGCTCGCTCACGGCGACCCCATGGAGGCGGCCCTGCTCACGGCGGGTCGCAAAGCGGGCCTGGAGCGGGACTTCGAGAGCGAGGCCCGACCGCGCATCGACAGCATCCCCTTCGACTCGCGGCACCGCTTCATGGCGACCCTCCACCACGACCATGCCGGCCACGCGTTCGTCTACGTCAAGGGCGCTCCCGAGCAGGTGCTGGCCATGTGCAACCGTCAGCGTGAAGCCGGCGAGGACGGCCCCCTGGACAGCGATCGCTGGCACGCCCGGGCCGACGCGCTGGCCGCCGACGGCCAGCGCGTGCTGGCGATGGCGTTCATGGCTGCCGATCCGGGACGCCACGAGCTGCGCTTCGAGGACGTACAGAGCGGCCTGACCCTGCTCGGGCTCACCGGTTTCATCGACCCGCCACGGGACGAGGCCATGCGCGCCGTCGCCCAGTGCCGGTCAGCCGGCATCCGCGTGAAGATGATCACCGGCGACCACGCCGTCACCGCCCGCGCCATCGGCCGGCAGTTGGCCATCGGCGACGGCGACCACGTACTTACCGGCCGTCAGTTGGAGACCATGGACGACCACGCCCTGCGGGACGCCGTGCGGGATACCGACGTCTTCGCCCGCGCCAGTCCCGAACACAAGCTGCGGCTGGTGACAGCCCTGCAGGCCAACGGCGAGGTGGCTGCCATGACCGGCGACGGGGTCAACGACTCACCGGCGCTGAAACGGGCCGACGTGGGTGTCGCCATGGGCATGAAGGGCACCGAGGCGGCCAAGGAAGCGGCCGAAATGGTGCTCACGGACGACAATTTCGCCTCCATCGTCGCCGGCATCGAGGAAGGGCGCACCGTCTACGACAACATCAAGAAGTCCATCCTGTTCATCCTGCCCACCAATGCCGCCGAGGCGGCGGTGGTGGTGGCGGCCATCGCCCTGGGCTATCTGCTGCCGATAACACCGGTGCAGATCCTGTGGGTGAACATGATCACTGCCGTCACCCTGGCCCTGGCGCTGGCCTTCGAGCCCGCCGAGGCCGACATCATGCGCCGCCCGCCCCGGCCCGCCCACGAACCCCTGCTGTCGGGGTTTCTGGTGTGGCGCATCGCCCTGGTCTCACTGGCCCTGACCGCCGCGGTGTCGGGGCTCTTCCTGTGGACCCGCGCGACGGGCGCATCCCTGGAGGCGGCCCGTACGGTGGCCGTCAACACCCTGGTCGCCGGCGAGATCGTCTACCTGCTCAGCAGCCGTTTCATCGCCGCATCGAGCCTGCGGTTGAAGGTATTCACCGGCAACCCCTATGTGCTGACCACCATCGGCCTGGTGGGCGCGTTCCAACTGCTGTTCACCTACGCACCCCCCATGCAGTACCTGTTCCACACGGCCGCCATCGACGCATTGGACTGGGGCCGCATCGCGGGCTCGGCCGTGGTGGTGCTGTTGATCGTCGAGGGAGAGAAACTGCTGCTGCGCCGCCGAAGCGGGCGCGCCGGCAGTGTATAATCCCCTTATGGCTCATCCCCAGTCCCCCGACCCGTCCCAGCGCCTCGGCAAGGGCATGATCGCCGCCGCGTGGATTCTCGCGCTGGTGGTGCTGACCGTGATCTTCAACGGCTATCTTGCCGAGCAGCGCAATCCCAACCGCCACCCCGAAACCGGCACCGACGCCAATGGGGCACCGGAGGTCATTCTCAAGGCCAATCGAGACGGCCATTACGTGGCGACCGGCCGCATCAACGGCCAGTCGGTGGAATTTCTGCTGGACACCGGCGCCAGCGACGTGTCCGTGCCGGGCCGGGTGGCCAGACGCCTGGGCCTGCGCGCGGGGGCGCCGGCGCGCTACAGCACAGCCAACGGCTCCATCGTTGCCTACCAGACGGTCATCCATACCCTGTCCCTGGGAAACATCGTCGTGCACGATGTGTCGGCGAGCATCAATCCCCATGCCAGCGGCGACAGCGTGCTGTTGGGCATGACGGTGCTGCGGCGGGTCGATTTCAGCCAGCGCGGCGATCGCCTGATCCTGCGAGAGCCCAACTCCTGAGTTTGGGCGCGCCCGCCCGTCCATCCACACCATATCCAACCCACCAACGAGGACTTCGCCATGGCCGAGCACACCACAGATTCCGGGCTACGCTATGAGGACCAGGAAACCGGTGCGGGCGCCGAGGCCACCGGGCCTGGACAGACCGTGTTCGTCCACTACACCGGCTATCTGGAGGACGGCACCAAGTTCGATTCCAGCCTGGACCGCGGCGATCCCTTGAGCTTCCCGCTGGGCGTGGGCTACGTGATTCCCGGATGGGATCAGGGCCTGGTGGGCATGCGGGTCGGCGGACGTCGCAGACTGGTCATCCCGCCGGAACTCGGCTACGGGGCGCGGGGCGCGGGCGGCGTGATTCCGCCCAATGCCACGCTGATATTCGAGGTGGAGCTGCTGGAGATCTCCGAATAGATGCTGCTGGAAACCCTGGACCAACAGATTCACGAGACGGTACTGCGGGCTCTGCAGGAGGACCTGGGGGACGGCGATGTGACTGCCGCCCTGATCCCCGCCGGCAACGTGGCCGAGGCCACGGTCATCAGCCGCGAGCATGCCGTGCTGTGCGGCGCGCCCTGGTTCAACGCCCTGTTCCACGCCGTGGATCCGCGCGTCAAGGTACGCTGGAAGGTGCCGGACGGCGCGCGGGTCGTTCCCGACCAGACCCTTTGCACGATGGAGGGTCCGGCGCGGGCGCTGCTCACCGGCGAGCGCACCGCCCTCAATTTCCTGCAGACCCTGTCGGGCACCGCCACCTGCGTGCGGACCTACGTGGATGCCGTACAGGGCCTTCCCGTGCGTATCCTCGACACCCGCAAGACCCTGCCCGGCCTGCGCCAGGCACAGAAATACGCCGTGCGCACCGGGGGCGGGCACAATCACCGCATGGGCCTGTACGACGGCATCCTGATCAAGGAAAACCACATCCTGGCCGCCGGCTCCATCTCCGACGCGGTGCAGGCCGCGCGGGACCTGAACACCGATCTGCCGGTGGAGGTGGAGGTGGAGAACCTCGAGGAGATCCGTGAGGCGCTGGACGCCGGCGCCGACATCCTGCTGCTGGACAATTTCACGACCGACGCACTGACCGCAGCCGTGAAGCTGACCGGCGGGCGTGCTCAGTTGGAAGCATCCGGGGGCATCACCCTGGACACCATACGCACCGTCGCCGCCACCGGCGTGGATTCCATTTCCGTGGGTGCGCTGACCAAGGACCTGCGGGCCGCGGACCTCTCAATGCGCTTTCGCTGACGCCGTCTCCAGGCTCACGAGGTCCAAACCGTCGCCGCGCTCAGGCAGATGCACCCGAGCCGCAATCGGATGCAGGCATCGCGCCAGCGTGTCCATGGCATCGGGCTCGCCGTGCACCAGCGCCACCGGCGGTCGGTCGCGGAACTGGCTGTACCAATGCACGAGCCCCTGCTGGTCGGCGTGGGCCGACAAGCCGCCCACCGTGTGCACCGTGGCCGCCACCCGGATGGTCTCCCCCCACAACCGGACATGCTGTGCGCCGTCCACCAGGGCCCGCCCCAGCGTTCCGCGGGCCTGAAAGCCCACCATGATGACATGGGTGCTGCGGCGCCACAGATTGTGCTTGAAGTGGTGCTTGATACGCCCACCCGTACACATACCGCTGCCGGCAATCACCAGCGCACCGGATTCGATGCGGTTGATGGCCATGGACTGATTGGCGGTACGGGAAAAGTGCAGGTTGGGCAGTTGGAACGGATTACCGTCGTCCCGGTGCGCCCGGGCCGCTTCGCGATCGTACAGGTTCCAGTGGCGCGCATAGACCTCGGTGGCCTCGATGGCCATGGGGCTGTCCAGGAACACCGTCCAGGCGTCCACGCCCCACTCTTGGTAGTTCTCCCGCAGCATGTACAGCAGTTCCTGACTTCGGCCCACCGCGAACGCGGGAATCAGAATGTTCCCCGCCGTGGAGCGCGCGTGGTTGAGAATCTCCCCCATCTCCGCCCAGGTCGCCTCCCAGGATCGGTGCCGGCGGTCGCCGTAGGTGCTCTCCAGAATGACCAGGTCGGCATCCGCCACCGGGGTGGGATCGCGCAGAATGGGGGCGTTGCGGTGTCCCAGGTCGCCGCTGAACACCAGCTTGCGTTCCACCCCGCCTTCGCGCACCTGCAACTCCACGATGGCCGATCCCAGAATGTGACCGGCATCGCGCAAGCACACCTTGAAACCGGGAAGAATCTCACGAGGGGCGTCGTAATCCATGGCCTTGAAGGCACCCATGGACTGCTGGGCTTCGCGCAGCGTGTACAGAGGCTCGACCGGTTCCAGTCCCTTGCGTCGGCGCTTGCGGTTCTCCCATTCGGCATCCTTCTCGTTGAGATGGCCGGCGTCCTTTAGCATGATGCGACACAGGTCCCGGGTGGCGCGCTGGGTGTACACCGGACCGCTGTAGCCGTGCTTGATGAGCAGGGGGATACGGCCGGAGTGGTCCAGGTGGGCATGGGTGAGCACCACGGCGTCGATGCCGGAGGGGGAAAACGGAAACGGGTCGCGGTTGCGCCGCTCGTCGGCAGCGCTGCCCTGTACGAGCCCGCAGTCCACCAGTAACCGGCGCCCGTTGGCCTCGATGAGATAGCAGGACCCGGTCACCTCCCGGGCGGCCCCCAGAAATCGCAGTTTCATGCTCGCTCCCGTCGACTACGGCGGACCCCGGCGGACCATCGCCGGCCACAATACACGCCAGCAGGGTGCCATTGGGGTATAATGACCGCAAGGAAGAAGAAAAGGGCCTGGAGAACGTGCGTACCGCCCCAGCCCCGGCGGGCGCACACGAGACCGCGATGAATGCCCACACCCCGACCTCGAATCCGCACCCGCATGTGCTCGACCTTCAGCACCTGCCTCCTCTGTCCACCATCGCCCAGCAACTGCTGCGGGAGATTGCGCGGGATGATGTGGAGATCCCAAAGCTGGCCGCAGTCATCGAGCAGGATCCTGCGCTGACTGCAAGGCTGGTAGGAGTGGCCAATTCGGCCTATTTCGGCGCCAAGGATAAGGTCTACACGGTGGCCGACGCCATCATCCGGGTGCTGGGCCTGAAACTGGTGAGAAGCCTGGCGGTGGGACTCGCCCTCAGCACGCCCTTCGACACCCACGGCTGCCCGGCATTCCAGGTGGACCGCTACTGGTACTGCTCCATGCAGACGGCGGCGCTGGCGGCACGCCTGGGCACCGGCATCGAGAGCGAGCCGGCCGAACGGGATCTGCTGTTCCTGGCCGGGCTGCTGCACAACCTCGGTCAGCTGGCGCTGGTACACGTGTTTCCCGCTGAAATGAACCGCATCCTGGAGAACCTGCGCGCCAACCCCATGCCCGGCCTCGAAGCCATGGAGCGCAGCGTACTCGGACTGGACGAGCACCAGGCCGCGGTGGCCATCGGCCACAAGTGGCATCTGCCCTACGCCATCTTGCGGATCGTCGAACACCAGGCGGAATCGAACTACCAGGGCGATCATTGGCGGGAGGCCCTGCTGGTAGGCTACTGCCGCATGATCGCCAACCGCTGCTACGACGACCCCGGCGTGTTCCAGAACGGCCCGCCCGAACCCGCACCTGCATCCCTCTCACTGACTCCCGACGGGGTGGGGACAGTGCTGAACGAACTTGCGGCCCGGGACGAAGAAATGCGCGCCCTGGCCCACACCCTATCAATCTGACAAAGGGCCGCGGATGGACAGCAGTGTCTTGGCAGAAGCGTACCAGGAGATCAACCAACGTTTTCTGCAATTGGTCGACAACCTGTCGGCACTCCATGGACTGTCCGCCCTCAGCCTCAATGCCCCCGACGAAACCGAACTGTTGCGCGCGGCACTGCGGGTGTTGATGGAACACCACGACCTGCGTCGCTGCTCTGTGTTTCTGCTGGAAGGCGATACGCTGACGTGCGCCGCAGGGCTGGACTGGCGCGAACTGCTTTCCACCAGCAAGAGCCCCACTCCATCGCGTCCGGGAACCCGCTTTCGTCTCGGCGAGGGGCTCATCGGGTTGGCCGCCGAGTACGGCCAACTGCTGCGCAGCGACGACTGCGCCCAGGAAAAGCGATTCGCACCACGGACCGGCGACAGCGGTACCGATGCCGTGGGATCGCTGATCTGCGCCCCCATCATGGCCGGCGACGACGTGCTGGGCGTGGTCAACGTATCGCACCCCGACAGCGGCTTCTTCAACATTTCCCACGAGCGGCTGCTGCAGGTATTCGTCAGCTTCCTTGGACAGATGCTGTCGAACTGGCGCTATTTCCACGAAATGGAAAGACAGATCCAGCGCCGCACGGGGGAGCTGGAAGCCGCGTTGGCCGAAGCGGAAGCGCTGCGACACCGCTACCAGGAACTGTCTGTGGTGGACGAGCTCACCGGTTTGCACAACCGCCGGTTCTTCTTCCCCGAGGCATCCACCGCGCTGGCCAATGCCCTGCGTCAGCAGCGCCCGTTCAGCATCCTCATGCTGGACCTGGACCATTTTAAACAGATCAACGACACCCACGGCCACAGCATGGGCGATGAGGTGCTGCAAGCGACAGCCGCATTGCTGAAGAGCCAGATCCGCGAGGGGGACGTCATCGCCCGCTTCGGCGGCGAGGAATTCGTGCTGGCTCTGCCCAACACCGACCGCGGTGGCGCCCTGCAGCTGGCGGAGCGGATTCTCGACTCCATACGGGCCTGCGACTTCGGCACCTTCCCCCACCGTTTCCAGGTCACCGGCACCATCGGCGTCGCCCACATCGGCGGCACCGAAGAGGATAGCCGCAACCGCGCCGAACTGCTGGAGCTGCTGCTGCGCCATGCCGATCAGGCGCTGTACATGGGCAAGGAACGGGGCCGCAACCAGGTGTGCGCCTTCAGCGATATCGCACCCGACGCGCCGTGACCGGCCTGAGGGCCGTGGACGTGGGAGGCCGTGCCTGCTAAACCATCAGGCATGGGCCCGCCATACGGCGCTCAGGACGGACGCAACCATGCCGGTGCACAATGGCGATGTCGCCGCCATCTTCGATGAAATGGCGGATCTGCTGGAAATCGAGAACGAGAACCCGTTCCGGGTACGTGCCTACCGTACCGCCGCCCAATCGATTCGCAACCTCGGACGGGAAGTCAGCGCACTGCTGGAACAGGGCGAGGACCTGACGCGACTGCCGGGGATCGGCAAGGATCTGGCCGCCAAGATCGCCGAGATCGTCCGTACCGGACACGCCGCCGCACTCGATCGACTGCATCGCGAAACACCCGCCGCCCTCGCCGAGCTGATGAAGATCCCCGGCCTGGGCCCCAAGCGGGTGCACGCCCTTTACCACGACCTGAACATCAAGAGCGCGGCCCAACTGCGCAAGGCGGTCGAGCAGCAACGCGTCCGCACCCTGCCCGGCTTCGGCGTCAAAACCGAGCAGCGCATTCGCGAAGCGCTGCAAGGCGAAGGCGGCGCGCAGGAAAAGCGGTTCAAACTGGCGCTCGCCGCCCAGTATGCGGAACCTCTGGTCGCGTATCTCAAAGATTTCAAGGGCGTCGGCAACGTGGTGGTGGCCGGCAGCTTCCGGCGCCGCAAGGAAACCGTCGGCGACCTGGACATCCTGGTCACCGCCCGTTCCGGCAAGGCGGTAGCCGAACGCTTCGTGGCCTACGACGACGTGCGGGAAGTGGTGTCCAAGGGCAGCACGCGCTGCACGGTGATCCTGCGCAACGGACTGCAGGTGGACCTCAGGGTGGTACCCAAGGCCAGTTTCGGCGCCGCACTGCACTACTTCACCGGCAGCCAGGCCCACAACATCGCCATTCGGCGCATGGGCCAGCAGCGGGGCCTGAAGATCAACGAGTACGGCGTCTTCAAGGGCGACGACCGGGTCGCCGGCGATTCGGAGAAATCGGTGTTCAAGGCGGTGGGACTGCCGTTCATCGAGCCCGAGCTGCGGGAAAACCGCGGTGAAATCGATGCGGCCAAGGCGGGCAGGCTGCCGCGGCTGGTGACGCTGGACGACCTGCGGGGCGACCTGCACGCCCATACCGATGCCACCGACGGACACGACGGCCTGGAGGACATGGCCCGGGCGGCCAAGGACCGCGGCATGGCCTATCTGGCGATCACCGATCACTCCCGGCACCTGACGGTCGCGAAGGGACTGGACCCCAAGCGCCTGTCCGCCCAGATCCATGCCATCGACCGCCTGAACGAGAAGCTCTCCGGCATCGTCCTGCTCAAGGGCATCGAGGTGGACATCCTGGAAGACGGCAGCCTGGATCTGCCCGACAAGGTGCTGGCACGCCTGGATGTGGTGGTGGCCGCTGTGCACAGCAAGTTCGGCCTTTCCCGGGACAAGCAGACCCGGCGTATCCTGCGCGCCATGGACAATCCCCACTTCACCATCCTGGCCCATCCCAGCGGCCGGCTGATCGGCGAGCGCGAAGCCTACGACGTGGATATGCCGCGCATCGTCCGCGGTGCCCGGGACGCCGGCTGCTTTCTGGAGCTCAATGCCCATCCCGAACGTCTGGACCTGCAGGATATCTACTGCAAGATGGCCAAGGACAACGGGGTACTGGTGAGCATCGATTCGGACGCCCACTCCACCGCCAACTTCGACCTGCTGCGGTTCGGCATCGGCCAGGCCCGCCGCGGCTGGCTGGAAAAGGGCGACGTGCTCAACACCCGTTCTCTTAGCGCGCTGCGCAAGTTGCTCGACCAGAAGAGATAGGAAGTCAGTCCGACCCCTGTTTTTCCTGCTAGATCCGCCGGCGCACGGCCTTCACGTTGACGTCGTCGGCGCTGGTGTGGACGCTGAAACCCAGCTTGCGGGCCAGCTCCAGCATCTCGGCGTTGTTGGCCAGCACTTCGCCTTCCATGATCTCGATGCCCTTGGCGCGGGCGGCATCCATGAGGCTGTGCATGAGGCGCGAGCCGATACCCTTGCGCTGCCAGGCGTCGGCGACCACCAGGGCGAACTCGCAGCTCGTCCCGTCGGGATTGATGGCGTAGCGCGCCACCCCGATCTCCGCTTCCGCGCCCTGCTGGGAGACGACGGCAATCATGGCCAGTTCCCGGTCGTAGTCGATCTGGGTCAGACGCACCAGCATGGGCCGGGTCAATTCCTGCAGGCTCTGCATGAACCGGAAGTATTTGGCCTGGGGCGAGAGCTCGCGCACGAAGCGCTGTTCGATTTCCGCATCCTCGGGTCGAATGGGTCGGATGGTGAGATCGCTGCCGTCGGCCAGCTGCAGATGGGAAACCAGGTGGGCCGGATAGGGATGGATGGCCATATGGCCGTAGCGGTCCAGGGCCGGCGGGGGCAACTCCACCACCAGGCGGGCGTCCACGGCGACGGCGCCGTGCTCATCGACGATCAACGGATTGATGTCCATTTCGCAGATATGGGGCAGCTCGCACACCATCTCGGAAACGCGCACCAACAGGTCCTCCAGCGCCGTCTGGTCCACTGCCGGCAGGTTGCGAAACTCCCCCAGCAACCGGCTGACCCGGGTACCGGCAATGAGACGGCGGGCGATGAAGCGGTTGAGCGGCGGCAGCGCCACTGCCCGGTCGCGCATCACTTCCACCGCCGTGCCGCCGGCGCCGAAGCTGATCACCGGCCCGAACACCGGATCGCGTATCACCCCCACCAGCAGCTCGCGGCCGTGGGGCCGTTCGCTCATCCGTTCCAGGGTGACACCGAGAATATGGGCCTGGGGCCGCTGGCGGCGCGCCTCGTCCACCAGCTCGGTGAAGGTGTGGCGCACCGCCTGGGCATTGCTGACGTTCAGGCGCACACCCCCCACGTCCGACTTGTGGGTGATGTCCGGCGAGTTGATCTTCATGGCCAGGGGGAAGCCCAGGGACTCGGCGGCCACCAGGGCCTCGGCGGCGGTATGGGCTTCCATGGCGTGCTGCACCGGGATGCCGAACGCGGTCAACACGGCCTTCGACTCCAGGGTGGTGAGGGCATGGCGGCCTTCGCCGAGGGCTTCCTCCATGATCAACCGGGCCCCCTCGATGTCCGGCTCGCTGCGGTAGGGCGCCAGCGGGCCCGGCACCTGCATCAGCAGCGCCTGGTTGCGCTGGTAGCTGGCCAGGTAGGAAAACGCTTCCACGGCCGCTTCCGGCGTCCTCAGCGTCGGCACATGGTGCTCCGTGAACAATGCACGCGCCTCCTGCACCTGGGTCCGTCCCATCCAGCAGGTGAGGATCGGCTTGCGGCTGTCATGCTGCATCTCGACGATCTCGCGGGCGGCATCCGTGGGACGGGTCATGGTCTGGGGGGTGAGCATGACCAGCACGCCGTCCACCCCGTCGTCTTCCAAGCAGGCGGCGACGGCCGCCCCGTAGCGCTCCGGCGTCGCGTCCCCCAGGATGTCCACCGGGTTGCCGTGGGACCAGTGGGCCGGCAGCAGGTCGTTGAGCTTCTGCACGGTCACGTCGCCCAGCTCGGCCAGTACCACATCCAGCTCCGCGGCCCGGTCGGCAGCCATCACGCCCGGACCGCCCCCGTTGGTGACGATCGCCAGCCGGTTGTCCTGCAGACGGTGCCGCGTGGACAGGATCTCCGCCGCGGAGAACAGCTGTTCGATGGTCATGGCGCGGACCACGCCGGCGCGCTGCAGCGCCGCTTCGAACACATCGTCGGCGCCCACCATGGCGCCGGTGTGGGAGGTGGCGGCACGGGAACCGGCGCTGTGCCGGCCCGCCTTGACGACGATCACCGGTTTCATGCGGGCCGCCGAGCGCAGCCCGCTCATGAAGGCGCGGGCGTCACGCACCCCTTCGATGTACAACAGGATCGCGCCGGTCTCTGCATCCAGCGCCAGATAATCCAGCACGTCCCCGAAATCCACGTCCGCGGCGTCGCCCAGGGACACCATGGCCGAGAAACCCACGTCCCGCGCCAAGGCCCAGTCCAGGATGGCGGTACAAAGGGCGCCGGATTGGGATACCAGCGCCAACGCGCCGGGCTTGGCGGTGTTGTTGCTGAAGGTGGCATTCAACCCGGACTGCGGGCGCATGACCCCCAGGCAGTTGGGGCCGATGATGCGAACCCCGTAGTGACGCGCATTGTCCAGGGCGGCCTGCTGCAGGCGCGCGCCGGCGGCGTCGCTCTCCGCGAAGCCCGCCGAGATCACCACGGCTGCACGCACTCTCTGCTCGCCGCACTGAGCGATCAGGTCCGGCACGGTGGCGGCCGGCGTGGCGATCACCGCCAGATCCACCGGCTTGCCGATGGCCTCCACGGTTTTGTAACTGGGGTGGCCCTGCACCTGTTCATGATTGGGATTGACCGCGTACAGCGCGCCCCCGAAGCCGGCATCCAGCAGATTCCGAAACACCCGCATCCCCACCGAGTCGGCGCGGTCGCTGGCACCGATCACCGCGATGGAACGGGGGGTGAAGAAACGGTCCAGATAGTGGGGTCCCATGGTCGTCCCTTTTTCCAAGCCTGCGGCTGCGAACACTGAAGGGCCGGCTACAACGTCGTCCCCGGTTAGGGTAGCCCGCCCACCGGACATTTCCCATGACACCATCCTTCAGATGCCGTCCGGGCAGCCGTGCGGTAAACTGATCGTCGGATCCACGCCGTTACGCCCATGGCTATCGCCCTGCTTTCCCATCCCGACTGCCGACGCCACGACCCGGGCGCCGGACACCCCGAGTGCCCGGCACGCCTGGCCGCCATCGAGGATCAACTGGTGGCCTCGGGGCTGGAATTCGTGCTGCGCCATGTCGAAGCGCCCCTCGTCACCCGCGAGCAGCTGCTGCGGGTCCATACGGCGGACTACGTGGAGAGGGTTTTCGCGTCCGCGCCGACCGAGGGCTATTTGCAACTGGATGGGGATACGGTCATGGGCCCGCACAGCCTGGCGGCGGCCAGACGGGCCGCCGGCGCCGGCGTCGGGGCCGTGGACCTGGTCATGGCCGCAGAGGTGGGCGCGGCGTTCTGCAACGTCCGCCCACCGGGGCACCACGCGACCCGCGACCGGGCCATGGGATTCTGCATATTCAACAACGTCGCCGTGGCGGCCGCCCACGCCCTGGTCCAACACGGACTACAGCGGGTCGCCATCGTGGACTTCGACATTCACTACGGCAACGGCACCGAGGCGATCTTCGAGACCGAACCGCGGGTCATGGTGTGCTCGAGCTTCCAGCACCCGTTGTATCCGTTCGATCAAACGGGTCCCGAAAACGACCACATCGTGCACGCCGCGCTGGCGCCCGGTGCCGGCGGAACGGAGTTCCGCGCCGCCGCCCAAGGGATCTGGCTGCCCCGCCTGGATGCCTTCCGGCCCCAGCTGGTACTGATATCGGCGGGCTTCGACGGCCACCACGAGGACGATTTCTCCGATACGCTGCTCAACGAACGGGACTACAGCTGGGTCACCGGGCAGATAAAGGAGATCGCCGACCGCCACGCCGACGGGCGCATTGTTTCGATCCTGGAAGGCGGCTACGTACTGCCGGCCCTGGCCCGCTCAACGGCCGCCCATATCAACGCCCTGCTCGGTCAACGTGCCGCGCAGGACGTCTAGGCCGCAGCGCCAGGTCAGTGGGCGCCGATGGCCGACAGCCGGTCGGGCACGGTCATCCGGGCGTCCAGCCCCTGGGCCTGGAGCTGACTCAGAATACCTTCCGACCGGACCCGCTCCGGATTGATCTGCACCAGCATCGCAGGATGGGCTGCGTGATGGAGATGCACGCTGATAACCCCCTCCAACTCCCTGAGGGACGCTTCGATCTGCTGCCGACGTCCCTCGTCAAGGCTGTCACCGAACTGAAACGCCACGTCAACCATGTCCATTGCCTGCTCCTTCGGTCCTGTCATCGGCCCTATTAAACATAGACGACCCGACCGAAGACCGCTAACCGGCAGGCGTTGCACAAATCCGATGCGGCCGGCACAAATGGAAAGGGCGGCCGCGGGGCCGCCCTCATCGGGGTAAAACGGACCTACGGTCCATCTGTCAGGAAGCCGCCTTCGCCTCCACCACCGTACCGCGGCCCTCCTCCTTGGCCCGGTACATGGCCGAATCGGTGTTCTGCAGCAGCTTGCTGATATCCACCTTCTGTCCGGGACTGCGGAACAGCACGCCGATGCTGACCGTGACGTGGATAATATCCCCTTCCCATAGGAAGTCGTAATCCCTGATGGCCTCCAGCAGCTCCTGAGCCCGCTGACGCCCGGTGGGCTCGTCGCAGCTCATTTTCACCACGAACTCGTCGCCGCCGTAACGGGCCGCCAGGTCCCCGTGGCGCATGTTCCGGTTCAGCAAGGCCGCGAGCTGCATGAGCACGGCATCGCCCGCCGCATGGCCGTGGGTGTCGTTGATGCGTTTGAAATGATCCACATCGATCAGCATCAGGCACAGGGGCTGCTGGTCGTCGCTGCGCCGGCCCACGCTGACGGTCAGGCTGTGCTCGAAGAAGCGCCGGTTGGCCAACGCGGTCAGATGGTCGATACGGCACAGCTCCTCGAGCTGGATATTGGCGTCGCGCAACTCACGGGTGGCTTCGTCGACCCGTACCTGCAGGGATCGGTTGAGATCGTCATGACGTTCACGGGAGTCCTGCAGGCCATTGATCAGAGTGGTGATGGCCCGGCTCAGCTGGCCGATTTCCTTGGGCGCCAGATCCGACAGCGGCGGCAGACGCCCCTCGAACCCGCGTCTGACCAGATCGGTGGCCCCGTCGGCCAGATGGTTCAACGGGCGGGTGATCCAGCGCGCCAGGGCCATGCCCAGGAGCACCGCAAGACCCAAGCCACCCAGGGCCCAGAGGAACTGGTCGTCCACCAGCGCCGAGACGTGGCGTGCCACCTCGGACTTGGGCTGGGGTACCATCACGCCCCAGCCGATTCCCGGCACCGAAGCGTAGCCCGCCACCATCTCCTGGCCGACGAACGGCGAGTAGAACTGGGTGACCCCCGTCTTGCCCGCCATCATCTTCTGCACCACCGGCCAGGAGGAGACGTTCTTCATCTCCGCCATCCACGCCGGGTTGGGATGGGCGATGATGCGCCCGTACTGATCCACGATGGCCGAATGGCCTCGCTTGCCGAAATGAATATTTTCCCTGAGCTTCTCGATGACCGATACCCGCAACTCACCGATCAGCACGGCGCCGCTGCCGGCCTGCAGCTTCAAAGGCCGGGACAGTATCAACGTGGGTTTGCCGCTGAGGGGACTGCGCTCGATGCCGGACACACAGTCCTTGCCGTCGGTACGGGTCTTGACGAAGCACTGCTCATGGGCAAACGCGCCGGGGGCGAGAGCATGGGCCGGATGCTGATCGGTCGTCACGCGCACCGTACCGGATGCGTCCACCACCGTCAGGGACCGAAACCCCGGCAGTTCCATCAGCGCCTGCTTCAGCAGCTGAAACTCGTCCCGGCGGGGAACCCGGGCGTCTCTGATATGTTTCAACTCGGACGCCAACAGGGACAGATCGGCGCGGTGATCGTTGACATAGATGGAAATCGGCGCGGTTAGATTCTGCGCCAGCAGCTGGTGCTTCTCACGGATTTCCCGCCAGGCGTCCTGCCACGCGGCGTGGTAGACCGTCACGCTCAGCACGGCCACCGGCACCGCCGCGACCAGCAGAAAACTGGCTACAAGCAGGCGGTTGATGGGTTGCGTGAGCAGCTTGGCGAGACGCGGTCTTATCATGTATTCGTGTTCTTATGTCCCAGGCGTATCGATCAGGCGTGAAATCATTTCACCCTGCACGGCTTAATCGGCGCGCCACGAGGTCCCCTTTAGCCCGAATTTGCATATTAAAGCCGCCCCGGCGAACCCAGGCGCTCACTACACCCCCTTAACACTTTGTTCTTACGAGCTCTTTTTTCAGCAGCACCCTACTGTGCCCGCATAGGTTGCCGGGCGGCCCCACCTTGGCCTGGGTATACGGTTGGGGTCGCCGCCGCCCGGGACCCCATTGTTCGTCATGCAAGGCGCCGAGGGTGCGGTGTAGCCCCCCTGCGTAAGCGGGCAACAACGCCGCGGGACCGGGTTGAAAAACCGCCACCGGGCGTCGCCCGCCGCTCATTCCGAATAACCAAACCTCACGCCTCGCGCCTTGAGTAGCGGCTTCTCAGCCCCAACAGCGACGATCCCTCTCCTTCCTAACAGGCCCTAGAAGGGATTCCAGGATTTCTTGCGGGTGACGTGCATGTACCCCACGCTAGCCCCCTGGCGCCAGCCCACCCCCAGGCGTATGGGCGCCAGGACGATATCGCCGCTCTGAACATAGTTGACCCCCACGCCTGCGATGAAATACAGGCTGCCTTCCACGCCCGGAAAGCGCTGAAAGATCGCCCGCACGTCCGGAAGATGGTAGACCAGCACGAACACCTTGGACGCGTTGCCGCCGAAATCGAAGCCAATGGAAGGCCCCTGCCAGTAGATCTTGCGGTGCGCACCGTCCTTTAGATGCAGCGTGCCCTTGCCGTAGCGCAGGCCGATGCCGATCGCACCGCCGGCCTCCTCGCCGGTGATATATCCGTTGGGGCGTCCCTTTTCCTTGAACGCTTTTTCGATCACCTTGGCTAGCCCCTCGGCTCCCTGGCCGAAGAACTGGTTCGCCTCGTGCAGCATCTCCTGCTGATTGTAAGTGTCCTGCCCCGAAGTCTTGCCGGATTCCGGCTGGCTCTCGGCCGCCGGAGCAGCCGGCGCGAGCAGCAGAACACACAGCGGCACGAGCACGAAACGACGCAGCAGTCTTGTCATGAAAGTTCCTTCGCTTATGGGACGGGGCGCATCGACGGGCATATGCCGCTGGGCGCCAAGCCAAGCTTACCTTGGCCACGACCGTCACGCCACGGGCACAGACCGACACCCAGCCTCCCTGGACGTTTCCGTGCCATCGCGGACGCCGCAACCGCCCCGATCGGGAAAACCCCGCGGATGTATCCCCTTTGTGAACGTGTGTACCCAGGGCGGATGCTGACCGCCATAAGGCCAGCCTCACGGATTGACGCTATCTTCGCAAAACGCTCTCTAGATGAGCGAACCCTAGATAACACAAAAAAGCGCCACGGAAGACACGGAAAACACGGACGGGTTTGTTAGGCGCAACCTAGGACGCACGCAGGACGCAGATGATGCGCAGGAACGGCACACCTTAAAACAAAGCGGGTTCTTAGGACCCGTGTGTCGCACCGAGCATCGCAGCCCGAAGCGGACCAAAGCGCGCCCCCTGTTCGAGCCCGAGATGGCCCAAGCCCAACGGGCGCCGGGTCAGCCGGCGAGTTGGGCGCGCGCCGCTTCGGGGATGTAGGTTGGGCTGACGAAGGAAGCCCAACACGGCAGCGGTTCAGATGGCGACCGTCTGTTGGGCTTCGCATCGCTCAGCCCAACCTACGACATGGTGCAACCGGTTCACTTCCGAGCGCTCAGCCGCCAGGCTTTTCATGGCGAACCTTCCTGCCGGGCGCCTGCGATACCGAGCCCCGATCGGCAAGAAACTCTGCCAGCATGCGACTGGTATGGGAACGCTTGGCCGCACGCACCAACCGCTCCGGTGCGCCGGCTGCTACCACGCGCCCCCCGCCATCACCGCCTTCGGGTCCCATATCCACGATCCAGTCCGCTTCGGCGATGATGTCCAGATTGTGTTCGATCACCACCACGGAGTTGCCGGCGGCCACCAGTCGATGGAGTACGCGAATGAGCTTCTCCACATCCGCCATGTGCAGGCCGATGGTGGGCTCGTCCAGCACGTACAGGGTGTGCGGACTGGCCGGGCCGCGACCGCTGTCCGGACGTGCCTTCGCCAACTCGGTGACCAGCTTGATACGCTGGGCTTCACCGCCGCTCAAGGTCGGGCTCTGCTGTCCCAGGGTCAGGTAGCCGAGACCCACGTCCTGCAGCAATTGCAGGGCGTGGTGGACGCGGCTGTGGGCGACGAAGAACCCGGTCGCCTGCTCCACGCTCATGGCGAGCACCTCGGCGATGGTGCGGTCCTTGTAGCGCACGGTCAGGGTTTCCTGATTGAAGCGCGCGCCAGCGCACACCTCGCAGGGCACCGTCACATCCGGCAGGAAGCTCATCTCAATGCGCTTCACTCCCTGACCTTCACAGGCCTCGCACCGCCCGCCCTTCACGTTGAACGAGAAGCGACCGGGTCCGTAGCCGCGCATACGCGCTTCCGGGGTACCGGCGAACAGGCGTCGAATGTCGTCCCAGAAGCCGACATAGGTGGCCGGACAGGAGCGCGGGGTCTTGCCGATGGGGGTCTGGTCCACCTCCAGCACGCGGGCCACCGGCTCCCAACCGGTGATGGCGGTACAGCCATGCAGAGGCACCTCACGTCGCGCCTTGCCGCGCCGTCTGGCACCGCCCAGCAGCAGGCGCAGGTTCTCGTGCAGCACCTGCCGCACCAGGGTGCTCTTGCCGCTGCCCGACACGCCGGTCACGCACACCAGCCGATCGAGAGGCAGCTCCACGCGCAGGTTCTTGAGGTTGTGCAGATCCGCGCCGGCGACGGTCAAACGCCGGGTATTGCGGTCCCCCGGGCGCCGGGGCACATCGGGCAGCGGATGGCGCAACGGATGGGCCAGGCACCGGCCGGTGACCGAACGACGGCTGCGCATCAACGTCTTGACCGTGCCCTGGGCCACTACCTCGCCGCCGTTCACGCCCGCTCCGGGCCCCAGGTCAACCACATGTTCCGCGCGCCGGATAGTGTCTTCGTCATGCTCCACCACCACCACGGTGTTGCCCTTGCCTTCCAGCTTGCCGAGGGTATCCAGCAGCATGCGGTTGTCCCGCGGATGCAGGCCGATGGTGGGTTCGTCCAGGATGTAGCACACCCCCTGCAGATTCGACCCCAACTGGGACGCCAGCCGAATCCGCTGGGCCTCGCCGCCGCTCAGGGTCGGCGCCGAGCGGTCCAGGGACAGATAGTCCAGCCCGACCTCCTTCAGAAAGCCCAGGCGCGAGCGCAGCTCCGGCAGCACGTCCCGTGCGATCTGCGCGTCCCGACCCCGCAGCCGCAGGGTCCGGAACGCGCGCTCGGCCTGAGCCACCGGCAGGGCGGTGAACTCGGAAATCGAACGGTTCTGGAAGCGTACCGCCAGCGCCTCGGGACGCAGACGGTGGCCGTGACAGGCGGAGCACTCGCGCTCTTCCCCTTCCCACCAGGCGTTCCACCAGATCTCCTCGCCGGTCTGGTCGGCCTCGAAACCCGGCAGCTCCAGCCCGGTGCCGTAGCAGTGCTCGCACCAGCCATGCTTGGAGTTGAACGAGAACAGCCGCGGATCCAGCTCCTCGAAGCTGCGCCCGCAACTCGGGCAGGCACGCCGGATGGAGAACAGCGTCTCCCGGCGGCGCGCGCTGGCCACCCTCACCCGCCCCTTGCCCAGGTCCAGTGCCTGCTCCAACAGCGCCCGCAGGCGCGTCTCGTTGCGGGGACTGACATCGATGGTGCCCACCGGCAGATCGATGTCATGTTCCTTGAAGCGATCGAGCCGCGGCCAGGGATCGGTGGGCGTGGCTTCGCCGTCCACCCGCAGGGCGCCGAAACCGCGGGCGGCCGCCCATTTGGCGAGATCGGTGTAGTAGCCCTTGCGGCCCACCACCAGGGGCGCCAGCAGCTCGATCCGCCGGCCCCGGAAGTCGGTCATCAGACGGGCCAGGATCGCCTCCGGGGTCTGCTGGTCGATGGGAATGTCGCAGTCCGGGCAGTACTGGGTACCGACCTTGACGTACAGCAGCCGCAGGAAGTGATAAATCTCGGTCATGGTGGCGACCGTGCTCTTGCGCCCGCCCCGGCTGGTGCGCTGCTCGATGGCCACCGTCGGCGGGATACCGAAGATGGCATCCACGTCCGGGCGCGATGCGGGCTGCACAAACTGGCGCGCATAGGCGTTGAGGGATTCCAGGTAGCGGCGCTGGCCTTCGGCGAACAGGATGTCGAAGGCCACCGTGCTCTTGCCGGACCCGGAAATGCCCGTGATGACCGTGAACTTGTTGCGGGCGATGGCGATGTCCACACCCTTGAGGTTGTGCTCGCGGGCGTTGTGGATGCGGATGAGGTTGTTCCGCTTCGGGCGGCGCGACAACGGGACGTTCGTCGGCGCCGCGGCAAGCACGGTGCCAGCCGCCTGGGCGTAATCCCGCAGGGCGGCGCCGGTATGGCTGGCGGGATGGGCGGCAACCTGTTCCGGCGTCCCCGCGCAGATGAGCTCGCCGCCGGCCTCCCCACCCTCGGGCCCCAGGTCGATGACCCAGTCGGCGGCACCGATGACGTCCAGATTGTGCTCGATGACCACCAGGGAGTGCCCCTCGGCCAGCAGCCGGCGGAAAGCAGCCAACAGGGTGGCGATGTCATCGAAATGCAGGCCGGTGGTGGGCTCGTCGAACAGGAATAACGTCCCGCCCCTGGCGTTGGGGGCCGTGCCTCCGGCGCCCCGCTTCGCCGCTTTGACCAGATGACCGGCAAGCTTCAGGCGCTGGGCCTCCCCGCCGCTCAGGGTGGGCACCGGCTGGCCGAGCTTGAGGTAGCTCAGCCCCACCGCCGCCAGCGGCTCCAGGGCGCGGCGCACCTCGTCATGCTGCGAGAAGAAGGCCACAGCCTCAGAGACGGTCATCTCCAGCACGTCAGCGATGGAAGCGGAGCCGCCGGCGGCGGCGACCGGATAGACCTTGACCTCCAGCACCTCCGGCCGGTAGCGCTTGCCGTCGCAGTCCGGACAACGGATGTACACGTCCGACAGGAACTGCATTTCTACATGCTCGAAACCGTTGCCGCCGCAGGTGGGGCAGCGCCCGTTGCCGGCGTTGAAGGAAAATGTGCCGGCGGTATAGCCCCGCTCCCGGGCCATGGGCTCGGCGGCGAACAGCTTGCGGATGGCGTCGAAGGCGCCCACGTAGCTGGCCGGATTGGAGCGGGTCGTCTTGCCGATGGGCGACTGGTCCACCAGCAGCACGTCGTCGATAAGCCCGTGCCCGCGCACCGCGCGATGACGCCCCGGGGGCTCCACCGGCCGGCCCTTGAGCTTGCGCAGCGCGTTGTACAGCACGTCCTGCACCAGGGTGGATTTACCCGAGCCGCTGACACCGGTGACACACACCAGCCCGTTGAGGGGCACGGTCACGTCAATGCCCTTCAGGTTGTTTTCGGCGGCGCCCACGACTCGGATCCCTGCAGAGCGCTCGGACAGCCCGGCCCGTCGGCATTCGCTGTCGGGAACCACCGTCCTGCGCCCGGTCAGATACTGGGCGGTTAGGGACCGACGGCTGCGCAGCAGCTCCCGGGGTGTGCCCGCAAACACCACTTCGCCGCCGCGCTCGCCGGGCCCCGGCCCCATGTCCAGCACCCGGTCCGCGGCCAGCATCACCTGCGGGTCGTGCTCCACCACCAGCAGGGAATTGCCCGCATCGCGCAGGCGGTGCAACACGCCGATCACCCGCTGCATGTCCCTGGGGTGCAGGCCGATGCTGGGCTCGTCCAGCACGAACAAGGTGTTCACCAGCGAGGTGCCGAGGGCGGTGGTCAGATTGATGCGCTGCACCTCGCCGCCGCTGAGGGTGCGGGACTGCCGGTCCAGAGTCAGGTAACCCAGGCCCACCTCCGTCAGATAGTGCAGACGGGAGCGGATCTCGCCCACCAGCATCTCTGTGGCCTCGTCCAGAGGCGCCGGCAGATGCAGGTGCTGGAAGAAATCCCGGCAGCGCTCGATGGGCAGCACCATCACGTCATGGATGTTCAAGCCCGGCAGGGATTGCTGCACGGACACCCGTCGGGCGTCGTCGCCGCTGCCCAGCCGCCACAACAGCGCATCGGGTTTCAGCCGCGCGCCATGACAGGCCGGGCAGGGATTGTAGGCCCGGTACTTGGACAGCAGCACCCGGATATGCATCCGGTAGCTCTTGGTCTCGAGCCAGTCGAAGAAGCGCTGGGCGCCGTACCACACCCCCTCGTCCCAGTCGCCCTCGCCTTCAAGCACCCAGCGCTGCTGGGCCTTGGTGAGGCGCCGCCACGGCACGTCGGTGGGAATGCCGCGCCGACGGGCGAAGCGCATCAGGTCCCCCTGGCACTCGCGATAGCTGTCGGTCTGCCAGGGTTTGACGGCCCCTTCGGCGAGGGTGCGGTTGGCGTCGGGCACCACCAGGGCGTAGTCGATGCCCATGGTGCGGCCGAACCCCCGGCAGGTCTCGCAGGCGCCGATGGGGGAATTGAAGGAAAAAAGACTGGGCAGCGGATCATGGTAGTAGATGTCGCAATCCGGGCAATGCAGATCCGAGGAGAAGCGCCACGGCGCCAGTGGCTCGCGCCTGGCATCCAGGGGATAGACGGTAAGCCGGCCGCGGCCGTGTTCCAGAGCGGCTTCCAGGGCCTCAACCAGACGCTCGCGCCGCTCGGGCGCCACCCGCACCCGGTCCTGTATCACTTCCAGGGACCGTCCCTTGCTGCGGTGCAGGCGCGTGTAACCCTGCTGGGCAAGCAGGCCCTTCACTTCCGCGGCCGAGAAATTTTCCGGAATGTTGACGGGGAAGGTGATCAGCACCCCTGACTGCGCTTCCGCGGCACGGGCCAGCAGCGTCTCCACGATGCTGTCCGGGGTGTCCCGGTGGACCGGTCGGCCGCAGCCCCGGCAGTACAGGCGGGCCGCCCGGGCGAACAGCAGTTTCAGGTGGTCGTTGAGCTCGGTCATGGTGCCAACCGTGGAGCGCGAGGTGCGCACCGGGTTGGTCTGGTCGATGGCGATGGCCGGCGGGATGCCTTCGATGCGGTCCACCTGGGGCTTGTCCATGCGGTCCAGAAACTGACGGGCGTAGGGCGAGAAGGTCTCCACATACCGGCGCTGGCCCTCGGCGTACACCGTGTCGAACGCCAGCGAAGACTTGCCCGAGCCGCTCACGCCAGTGACCACCACCAGTTCATTGAGGGGCAGGCGGACCGTAAGGCCCTTCAGGTTGTTCTGACGGGCGCCTTCCAAGTAGATGAAATCGTTGGACATCGGGAGCCGATTCTGAAAAGGGGGACGCCGGCACGGAGCGGCGATGGGGCAGATATTACTGCAGGCGGGCCGTGGCGCGCGAGGGCCGGCGAGCCGTTTTCCTACGACGAAACGTGCCGTCGCCGGCCCAACGGACCGCATCCAGGGGCTATGCTCAGGGTGCAGTGATCTCTCCCCGAGATTGACGGAGCCCGGCAGCAGGGATGCTCCTGACCTCCGCCCCGACCGCGGTCCGTATAAACCCGGCGTTCGGTTGCGCTATAATCCCCCGCGTTTTGTTCCTCAGCTGCCGGAAACCCTGATTCCAGTCCGACGTGGCCGTCCCGAACCACAAGCGATTTCCGCAGGCTGCGCCGATGCCCGCACATCCGCTGCGTACCTCGGCCCCGCAAACATGACCGCCCCCACGCGAATCGAGCCGGCGGACACCAACCAGTCAAAGTCCCGCGAACCCCTCAATCGTCGCCTGCTCGGGCTGAGCCTCACCGCCCTCGGGGTGGTCTACGGCGACATCGGCACCAGCCCCCTGTATGCCATACGCCAATGCTTCTTCGGCAGCGGAGCGGTGAGTGTGACCCCTGACAATGTGCTGGGGGTGCTGTCGCTTATCTTCTGGGCGCTGGTGCTGGTCATCTCGGTGAAATACCTGATCTTCGTCATGCGCGCGGACAACCACGGCGAGGGCGGCATCCTGGCCCTGCTGGCACTGCTTGACCCATGGCAGAGCCGACGACCCCGGCGCAACATGGCTGCCCTGATCATCATGGGCGTTTTCGGTGCAGCCCTGCTCTACGGCGACGGCATGATCACGCCGGCCATCTCGGTGCTCAGCGCGGTGGAGGGTCTGAAGGTGGCGGCGCCCGTGCTGGAGCCGTTCGTCATCCCCATCACCATCGCCGTGCTGATCGGCCTGTTCCTGACCCAGAAGCACGGCACGGCGCGTATCGGCAGCGTGTTCGGCCCCATCATGGTGTTCTGGTTTCTGATCCTCGCGGTGCTGGGTGTGCGCGGCATCATGCGCAACCCCCATGTGCTGGCGGCCATCGATCCGCTGCACGCCATCGCCTTCTTCTTCGAGAACCCGCCGGAGTCCTACCTGGTGCTGGGCGGGGTGTTTCTGGTGGTGACCGGCGGTGAAGCCCTGTATGCGGACATGGGGCACTTCGGACCCCGGCCCATCCGCCTCGCCTGGTTCGGACTGGTGCTGCCGGCGCTGCTGCTCAACTACTTCGGCCAGGGCGCGCTCATTCTCGACCACCCCCACGACGCCATTCATCCGTTCTACAATCTGGTGCCCCATTGGGCTGTGTACCCGATGGTCATGCTGGCCACCGTGGTCACGGTGATCGCCTCACAGGCGGTGATTTCCGGCACCTTCTCCCTCACCCGCCAGGCGATGCAGCTGGGCCAGAGCCCACGCATGGCCATCGTGCAGACCTCCTCCGACGAGATCGGCCAGATCTACATTCCGGACATCAACTGGGTACTGATGGTCGCCACCGTGTCGCTGGTGATCGGCTTCCAGTCCTCCAGCAATCTGGCCGCCGCCTATGGGGTGGCCGTGAGCGCGACCATGGTGATCACCACCGTGCTGGCCTATGTGGTCATGCGCAAGCTGTGGAAGTGGGGCACCGTGCCGGCAGTGGGATTGTCGGCCCTCTTTCTGGTGGGCGATCTCTCGTTCTTCGGGGCCAACCTGTTCAAGATCAACGACGGCGGCTGGTTTCCCCTGCTGGTGGGCGGGCTGGTGCTGCTGCTGATGACCACCTGGCGCCGGGGCCGCGACCTGCTGCACGACCAGATCCACGAACGTTCCATGCCCATCGACGCTTTCCTGACCAGCATTGAGAAC
>Ga0307441_1000097_pt1 | contig 38031 bp, 31 predicted proteins | sample SalMarWE160420MG_FD_202149 | JGI IMG/M metagenome (GOLD analysis project Ga0307441, IMG submission 202149) | Salt marsh sediment microbial communities from the Plum Island Ecosystem LTER, Massachusetts, United States - WE1604-20 | ecosystem: Environmental > Aquatic > Marine > Intertidal zone >... | reverse complement strand
AGGATGGCGTCGCGCACCCGGCGGATGGTCTGCTCGCGGTTCTTGTGGGCGCCGCCGACGGGCTCGTCGATGACGCGGTCCACCACCCCGATCTCGAGCAGGTCGTAGGCCGTCAGCCTGAGGGCCTCGGCCGCCTTCTCCGCCTCGGCGGCGTCACGCCACAGGATGGCGGCGCACGACTCGGGGCTGATCACCGAGTAGATGGCGTTCTCCAGGATGAGCACGCGGTTCGCCACCCCGACCGCCAGCGCCCCGCCGGAACCACCCTCGCCGATGACGACGCTGACGGCCGGAACGCGCAGGCGTGCCATTCGTCGGATGCTCTCCGCGATAACCCACGCCTGGCCCTGCTCTTCGGCGGCGATGCCGGGGTAGGCACCAGGCGTGTCGATAAGCGTGACGACCGGCAGCCGGAACTTGTCCGCCAGATCGAACATGCGCATGGCCTTGCGGTAGCCGCTCGGATGCGACATGCCGAAGTTGCGGTGGATGTTCTCCTTGGTGTCTCGCCCCTTCTGCTGACCCACCACCACGACGCTGCGCTCCCCGATCCGCGCCAGGCCCGCCACGATCGCCGGGTCGTCGCCGAGCGCCCGGTCGCCGTGCAGCTCCGTGAAGCCTTCGAAGGCGCCCTGGAGGTAGTCCAGGGCGGTAGGCCGGCCGGCGGCGCGTGCCACTTGCACACGCTGCCAGCGGGTCAGCTTGTCGAACGTGTCTCGCTTGAGCCGCTCGAGACGCTCCTCGAGGCGGCCGACCTCGTCCTCCAGATCGATCCCCTGGTCCGAGGCGTAGGCGCGCATCTCCTCGATCTTCGCCTCGAGATCGTCGATCGGCTTCTCAAAGGGCAGCGGCACGCGTCGCCTCCTCTCCGGAGGCACGCACCCTGGCACCTGCGCGCAGCAGGCGGATGGTGATCGCCAGGCGCTCCTTGAGGTCCTTGCGAGGGACCACGTCGTCGAGCATGCCCTTCTCCAGCAGGAACTCGGAGCGCTGGAAGCCCTCGGGCAGCTCCTGCTTGATGGTCTGCTGGATCACCCGCGGCCCGGCGAACGAGATCAGCGCGCCGGGCTCGGCGAAGATCACGTCGCCCAGGGTGGCGAAGCTCGCCGTCACGCCGCCGGTGGTGGGGTCGGTGAGCACGCTCAGGTACGGCAGCCGCTCGACCGACAGCGCCTCCAACGACACGGTGGTCTTCCCCATCTGCATGAGCGATAGCGCGCCTTCCTGCATGCGCGCGCCGCCCGATGCGGTGACCGCCACCAGCGACCGCCCTTCCTCCGCGGCGCGCTCGGCGGCCCGCGCGATCTCTTCCCCGACCACCGAACCCATGGAGCCGCCGAGGAAGAAGAAGTCCATCACCACCAGGGCGACGGGCTCACCCTCGAGCAGCGCCGAGCCGGTGACGATGGCATCGGGCCGACCGTGCTTCTCACGGTTCTTCTCGAGGCGCTCCGGATAGCTCTGGGTGTCGATGAAGCCGAGCGGGTCCTCGGACTGGATGCCACCGGACCACGGCTCGAAGGTGCCGGCGTCGGCCAGCAGCTCGATGCGCGCCTCGACCGGCATGCGGTAGTGGTGCGCGCACTCCGGACACACGTAGGCGTTGGCGACGAGGTCCTTGCGATAGATCTGGGCGCTGCACGCCTCGCACTTCAGCCACAGGCCGGCCGGGGCGTTGTCGTCCTCCTTGCGCGTGGGCCGGTTCCGCCGGAACCACCTCTCAAGCGCCATGCGGCCTCCTCGCTTCCAAGGGCACCTGGCCCCGCCGAATCGCGGATCCGAGCACGTGCCATTGTACCAGCCGCATGCGCTCCCTGATCAAACGCGTCCCCGACGGCCGCCGTCAGTCTCCGGCGGCCTTCTCCCCTTCTGCCGCAACGGCGGCGGCACCGGCCGTCCCCTCGGCCGCGCCATTCTCCTGCGCGGCAGCCGTGGACGCACCCAGCGTCGCCGCGGGCTCGCGCTTGAGCGTGCCGTGCTTGGCGGTGGCGGCGTTCTCCGGCAGGCGGGGCGCGTTCCCCTTGCCCGGCACCATCTCGCTGCGTCCGGTGAACGACGCCCCCTCTTCGATGTCGAGGGCGCTGGCGCGCACGTCGCCTTCCAGGTGACCGTCCTTCCAGATCTCGATCTTGCCGCGCGCGCTCACGTTGGCACGCACCTTGCCGAGGATCTTGACCTCGTCGGCCTCGATGTTCTCGCCCTCGATCAGGCCGGCCTCGGCGACCTCGAGAACGCCGCTGATGCGCACGTTGCCCTCGATGGCGCCGTGCACGCGCACGCGACCCGTTGCCTCGAGGTCGCCCACGATCTTGGTACCTCGGTGGATGTACGTGAAGGGCTCGCTGGAGGCCTTCTCCTGGTTCCGTTTCTGGCTGCGTCCCAACATGCCTTCCTCTCCCTCGGCGCGCGGCCAAGCGCATCCCGACCTCAGAACGTCCGCGGCTCGAGCTCGGGTCCGGCGTTCCACCGACCCGCAACTCGTTCGCAGCGGAGGGCTCGAGGCCCTCACGACGGCTGCGACGCGGCGCATCAACCGCCCGGGCGTTGGAGGTCCCGTCCCGAGGGTCCGCCTTGGTTGTACTCCGGGGACCGGCCAGAGGGGCATAAAACGCTTCACAGGGCCCGGCGCCGTCGTCGGCCGCGGCATGGAACAGGCGGTCATCCACGTCGTATCCTGAAGGGCATGGAACCCGCCCGGGTCGTCCTGGTCACGAACGTCGGTCAGGGCTTCGGTAGGGCCGTGGCACTCGCCTACGGCCAGTCGGAGTATGACGTCGTGTGCGCAGATCGCGACGTCGACCTGGCGGCCAAGACCGCCGCCGAGATCGAGGAGCTGGGCGGTCAGGCCATTCCCATCCAGGCCGACATGACCACGCACATGGACGTGCTCGGGGCGTACCACAAGGTCTTCGAGATCTTCGGCGCCCTCGGCGGCGTGGTTCACGTGTCCAGCCAGGTGAGCCACACGCCCTTCGAGGACCTCGGTGAGGGCGAGTTCGCCGAGCTCGTGGCCGAGGATCTGCGCAGCGCCTACCTGACGCTCAAGAACGCCGCCAGGCTGCTGGGCGGCGGCTGGGTGGTCATCGTCACGCCACCCCCCGGCCGTCAGCCACAAATGGCGGCCGTCGCCGGAGCGCTCTCGAAGCTCGTGACGAGCTTCTGCCGGCGCTACGAGGCGCCCCGCGTCAACCTGGTGATCCCGTCGCGGGAGGCCGCCGATCCGCGTCACGATGCGGCGCTCGTGAGGAGCGTGCGCTTCCTGGGCTCCTCGTCGGCGCTGGGCGTGTCGGGCCAGGAGGTGTTCGTGGAGCTGCCTCCGCCGCCGCGGGTGACCGAGACGCTGCTGCCCGAGGTGCGCGCGGCGCTCGACGACCGCGTTCGCCAGGACGACCTCGAGGCCAGCCTGTACGCCGAGCCGGAGGACGACGACGAGGGCGTCGAGGAGGACGAGGAGCTCGTTCTGGACGGGCTCGAGCAGGAACCGTTCGAGGGCGTGCACGCGCGCCCGGCGTTGCGGCGCCATCTGGTCGACGAAGACGAGTACGAAGGCGAGCACGAAGGCGACCTGGCCGACACGCCCAGGCATCGACTGCCGTGAGGACGCTTGCCGGCGCCCCGTTCCTCGGCTAGCGTGACGTTATGAAGTGCCCGTACTGCTCCTCGGCGGACACGCGGGTGATCAACTCGCGGCCGTCGGACGAGGGCGCCGCCATCCGGCGGCGGCGCGAGTGCGGCGTCTGTCACCGGCGCTTCACGACCTACGAGCGGGCGCAGTTCGAGGCGTTGATGGTACGCAAGCGCTCCGGCCGGCACGAAGCCTTCAACCCGGACAAGCTCCTCGAGAAGCTGCGCATCGCCTGCAACAAGCGTCCGGTCACCGAGAAGCAGCTTCGCGAGTTCGCGTACAGCTTCGAGGACGACGTGCAGGCCCCGGAGGTCGCGTCCGAGGAGATCGGCCGCCGCACCCTGCAGTTCCTTCGCGCCCTGGACGACGTGGCGTACATCCGGTTCCTCAGCGTGTATCGCGACTTCGATTCGGTCGACCGCTTCATCGAGGAGATCCGCCAGCTCGGCGGCGACGTCGCGGAGCTGGCGCCGGAGCTCGCGCAGGACCTGGAACCCGAGCGTTGAGCGGGGCCGTGCCGCGCGGGCCATGTCGTGCGCAGCCTCGAACCGCGTGGCCTGCGCCGCACCGCAGCGGGACGGTAAGCTCATGGAGATGTGCGGCGACGTGAGGCGGGCTGCACGTGTGTCGGGGGCTGCTGGGCCGCACCCCGCCGCCGACCGGCAGCCACGGAGGGAGCGCCGCACCCCGACATGAGCAGCGACTTCCGCACCACCAGCTTCATCAGCCCCGCCCGGGCGGGCCTGGCGCAAACCGTGGCGCTCGTCAAGGAGCGCCTGGTGGTCCAGCCTCGGCCCGACGCGCTTGGCGTCGCGACCGTCGCCTTCATGCCCCTGCTGCAGGCGTGCGGGCTCGACGTGTTCGACCTGAACGAGCTGCGCGGCACGACCGATGGCACGCGCATGCTGTTCCGCGTACGGCTCGATTCCGCCACGGCCGTGGCGCAGGTGCATGCCGTGGGGACGGCGCTGCCACGCGGACCGACCGACGACGAGGGGGTCGACGGCGCCTTCACGGTGCGCACGAACGGTGCCGACTGGCAGCTCCTGATCCGCGCTGAGGACCCGTACCCGTTCAGCCTCTACGACGACCTGTTCACCAGCATCCTGGCGCGCTTGTTCCAGACCGGCGGGCCGGACGCCGCGCGGCGCATCGAGCTGGCGCGGGTGCTGCTGCAGCAGGAGTGGCTGGCGGGAAAGCTGGCGCGCCTCGCCAAGGAGATCGGCGTCGATGAGCTGCGTCGCGTGCTGGGGGGCGGCGAGGCCGACTCCGAACGGGTGATCACGCTGCTGCGCGAGCGCCGGCTGCTCCGCGAACGGCACAGCATCGACGATCGCGCGGTGCGGCAGGCCATGCTCGTCACCCTGCGCGCCACCGAGGCGCGCCCCAGGCAGGCCACGGGGGCGGCGTCGATCACGCTGGACGACCTGCTCCGCCACGCCGAAGCCGTGGCCAACCTGCGCGGCCGCCTGCACGCCAGCTTCGACGGCGTGGCCCTGCCGATCACCTCCCGCAACGGCCTGTACGTGGTGTTGGCGGCGCTGGCGGTGCAAGTCGAATGCGCCGACGCCGTACCGTCCGACGACCTGATCGTGCCCCCGGCACTGGTGCCGCCCGGCGTGCGCGCCCGATCACTGGGCGAGCCGGGCTGGCACCTGCTCCTCACGCGGGAGAAGGCCGCCCTGGCGGATGCCATCGCCACGTTGATCGCCGCCCTGGGGCTGCAGGGAAGGTTGGAAGCGTCGCAGAGCGGGCGCCCCTATCCCGACGCCGAGCGTACGCCGCCGCAGGACTGAATCAGCCGCCGGCCGCCGGCTTCAACGTCAGCGTTCCGATCTGCCCGTGTTCGGCGTCACTGCGCCGCAGGCTCATCGGCAGGTAGCGGACGTCCCGCCAGCGCCGAAGGTAGTCGGCGTAGTGTCGCGACAGGATGTTGCCCGACTGCCCGAGGGTCTGCATGAAGCGTGAGGCGTTCATATCGGCCAGGTCGTACACGGCCCGGTAGCCCGGGCCCACGATCTGGCGGTAGGGGTGCTTGCTGTCGGCCATGTCGTAGCGCCCCACGTCGATCGTGAAGGCCCCTCCGCCGTTGGCGATGCGCCGGTCGAAGAAGCGGGCCAGAGGCGTGTTCGTGAAGACCTGATGGGCGCTGTAGGCCTGGTGCACGGCGCCCCAGCGCCAGCGAGACGGGTCCTTCCCGAAGCGCTTGGACAACGCGTCGACCGCATCGTTCAGGGCTGCGCGGGCATCGCCCGCACAGGTCTCGACGCCGGGGGTGGTCACGTTGTCGCACCAGCTCCGGTCGTGGTTGAGGACGTCGAGCAGGAACCGCGGATGGAAGCCGAAGTAGGCGTCGAACAGGTCGCCCAACTCGTCGCCGTAGACGCGCTTTGAAAACGCGCGATACCACGCGGCGAAGATCAGCGCTGCGCTCCCATGCTGCGTCATGTCGCCGTCCCAGTTCACGAGCTGGGCCTGGGCCTTGCGCGCGAGCTCGGTCGTCGGCTCCACGGCGCGCAGGGTGGGCAGGAATGCGCGCGCGAAGAGCGAGGTCTGGTCGGCCTGGATCTGCTCCATGGTCGCCACCGTCGCCTTCGGCGTCCCGTCCAGCAGGGTATTGATGCGCTCGGCTCGATACGGCACCGTCCAGTCTCGCGTCAGGTAGTAGGGGTAGCTGTCGGGAACCACCTTGTTGTTGGCGGTCACCACCCGACCGCTGGCCGGGTTGTAGGTGTGCGGCAGCGCGTCGAAGGGGATGGTGCCCACCCAGTCGTAGGCGCCCGTCCAACCGGGCACCGGCACGCTGCCGTCGCCGGTCTTGCGGATCGGAATGCGTCCCGGCGCATAGTAGCCGATGTTGCCGTCCGCGTCCGCGTAGACGATGTTCTGCTCGGGCGTCACGAAGTACTGCAGCGCCGACACGAACTGGCTCCAGTTCTGTGCCGTGTCCATCTTCATGACGGCCTCGATGGTGGTGTCGTCCGGTTCCAGCGCCGTCCACTGCATGGCGATCACCAGGCCCGAGCCCTCCTGCTTGGCGACCGTGGCGGCGTCCGAGGCCACGTCGGAGATCACCGGGCCGTGCCGGGTGCTGCGGACGTTCAGGACCACGTCCTTTCCACCCTTGACGTGGATGACCTCGCGCCGGGTCTGGAACGGTGCGCTGCCGGTCGGCGTGAGATAGCGCGTGGGGTCCTTGGGGTCGACCTTCTCGATGAACAGGTCCTGGGTGTCGGGACCGGTGTTGGTGAAGCCCCAGGCGATGTGCTGGTTGCGACCGAGAAGCACGGCCGGGGTGCCCGGCAGGGTGCCACCGATGACGTCGAGGCCGGGCGCCGAAATCTGTGCCAGGTACCACAGCGACGGTGCGTCCAGTTCCAGGTGCGGGTCGTTCGCCAGCAGCGGTTTGCCCGAAGCGGTGTGCGCCCCGGACACCACCCAGTCGTTCGACCCCAGCCCGGGCTGCGGCGGCGCCGGCATGGCGGTCGCCAGCGCCTTCAGGGGCAGCTGGCGGTAGAGCGCGTGGAAGTCGGGCACCACCACCGGCCCGCTCTTCGGGTAGGCGGGCCACAGCGTGTCGATGAGCGTCCGGGCATCGGCCGGCTTGAGCTTGGCGATCAACCGGGCCCGCAGCAGCTCGGTGCTCCAGTTGCCCGACAGGTCCCAGGACATCATCTTGGCCCAGGCGATCACGTCGGCCGGCGTGAAGTGCTTCGGCTTGACCCCGAGGATCACGTACTCGGGCGGCCACGCGCCGTGATGGTTGTCGATGTAGGCGTTGACGCCCGCCACGTAGGCATCGAGCCGGGAGCGCGTCTGCGCGTCGAGATGGCCGACGGCCTGCTGCGCGGCGCGGTAGACGCCCAGCGTGCGAAGGAACTCGTCGGTCGACAGCGTGGCCTTGCCGAGCACCTCCGAGAGCGTTCCCTCGCCTACGCGGCGCTGGAAGTCCATCTGCCACAGACGGTCCTGGGCGTGGACGTAGCCGAGCGCGAAGAGCGCGTCGTTGACGTCCTTGGCGTAGATGTGCGGTACGTCGTTGGCGTCCCGAACGATCTCCACGCTGTGCTGGAGGCCCTGCAGCGTAACCGTGCCCCGCGTCTTCGGCAGCGAGGTCCGCAGGTAGAGCCAGCCCCCTGCGGCCACCAGCACCAGCACCACCACGATCCCGCCGACGATGCGCAGGGCAAGCTTCATCAGGCCGCCTCCCGTCACTGGCGGGCATTCTACCCCGGCCCGGGACGCCGCCCGCGCGCGCCGAGCGGGCCGGGAACACGCTCCGCATCATCCGGGACACTTGCAACTTGACACCTTTGGCCCGGCACCTTAGTTTTGAGAAAAGCTTTTCTCGCTGTCGGGCCTTGGGAGGGGCCGCGTGGGAATAAAGCGCACCGCGCCCGCACGCATCGGGATCAAGGACGTCGCCGAGGCCGCCGGGGTTTCCGTGGCGACGGTGTCGCGGGTCCTCAACGGCGTCGACACGGTCGGCCCCGAGCTGCGCGCGCGCGTGGTGCGGGTGTCGCAACAGCTGGGCTATCGGCCCAACCCACACGCTCGCGCGCTACACACGGGGCGCTCGCACGCCGTCGGCATCGCCGCCACCTACCTCGGCGGCTTCTTCGGGACGCTCTTCGACGGCCTCGAGGCCCGCTTCGCCCACGCCGGCTACCGCCTGCTGGTGGCCAGCGGCGACGGCGGTCGCGCCTCGGAGAAGGCCACCGTCACGGATCTCCTGAACCGCCGCGTCGACGGCCTGGTGAGCGCGCTGGAGTCCGTCAGCAACAGCGACCTGCTGGACCTCGCGCAACGCGGCACGCCCCTGGTGCTGGTCGGTCGGGTGGTGCCGGGGCTGGAGTCACGCTGCCTCGCCTTCGACCAGCGCGAGGGCGGCGCCATGGCCGCTCGCCACCTGCTGGAGATGGGCCACCGACGCGTAGGCCACATCGCCGGCCCGCCCCAAAACCTGCATGCGCGCGAGCGCCGAGAGGGATTCGTGGCAGCGATGGCAGCCGCCGGCGTACCGGTCGGCGACGAGCACATCGCGACCGGGGACTTCCAGGAGCGTGGCGGGCGCGACACCATGCTCGAGCTCCTGGAGCGGCCGGGCCTCACGGCGGTGTTCGCGGCCAACGACCAGATGGCGATCGGCGCCCTCGGCGCCCTGTGGGAAAAGGGGCTCAACTGCCCCGACGACGTCTCGTTGATCGGTTTCGACGATCAGCACGCGGCGCCCTACCTGGCGCCGCCCCTCACGACCATTCGCCAACCGCTCGAGGAGCTCGGGCGGCTGGCGGCGGACCGGCTGCTGCTCGAAATCCACGGCAATCGTGTGGCGGGCCGGCCCGAGCTTCCCACGCTCGCTCTCGTCAAGCGTGCCTCCGTGCGTCGAAGGGAGGTGTCCTTAGCGCGCAAGTCCTGACCGACCCGCAACGCAAGACTAACCAGAGCAAGGAGGAGAACGCCATCATGGCGAAACGAAACCCGACCATCCGCATTCTCGCGGGCCTCGCTGCCCTCGCACTGGTGTTCGCGGGCTCCGTCGCCGTCGCGCAGACGCTGCCGCGCAACCAGACGCTGTACATCGGCGGCCACCAGTGGGGTCCGCCCACCAACTTCAACCCGCTGTCGTCCAACCCGGCCTGGCCCGTCGGGGGCAATGGCCAGATGGGCATCAATGGGGACGGCTACATCTTCGAGACGTTGTTCCTGTCCAACATCGTGAACGGCTCGCACGCGCCGTTGCTCGGCAAGGACATGAGCTGGACGACACCCACGCAGCTCACCGTCCACCTACAGCCCGGCACCATGTGGCAGGACGGCCAGCCCCTGACCTCTGCCGACGTGAAGTTCACCTTCGAGCTCGGCAAGGACTTTTCGGTGAGCACGACCGCGCTGTGGGACTACCTGTCCTCCATCGACACGCCTGACGCCCAGACGGTCGTCTTCAACCTCGACCCGGCGCGGCCGAATCCCGGCGTCGTGGAGCGCTACGTCGATACCGTCTACATCTTGCCGCAACACATCTGGCAGGCGGTGGCCGACCAGGGTCAGTCGGCGCTTCTCCAGTTCGAGAACTTCGACCCTGTCGGTTCGGGATCGTACAAGGTCATGAGCCACAGCGCCGAGCAGATCGTGCTGGAGCGCTACGACAACTACTGGGGCAAGAGCCTGTACGGGATGCCCACGCCGAAGTACGTCGTGCACCCCATCTTCAAGAGCAACGACGCCGGCAACCTGGCGCTGCAGCAGGGTCAGCTCGACTGGTCGCAGCAGTTCGTGCCCAACGTTTGGACGATGAAGAACGTGGGCACCTGGCTGAGCAGCGAGCCCTACTACATCCCGGGCTCCATCCCGATGATGCTCGTCAACGTCCAGCGCAAGGGGCTCGACAACGTCCTGGTGCGCCGCGCGCTCGCCTACTCCATCAACTACCCGCTCATCGCGCAGACGGCCATGAGCCGCTACTCGGAGCCGGCCAAGTCGAGCCTGATCATCCCGACGGGCGTCGAGTCCCAGTACTTCGACGCCAACACGGTCGATCAGTACGGCTGGAGCTATGACCCGGCCAAGGCCAAGGACATCCTCGAGAACCAGCTCCACGCCACCAAGGGCTCGGACGGCATCTACGTGCTGCCCGACGGCACCAAGCTGAGCTTCGTGGCACAGACGCCGTACGGCTGGACCGACTGGATGGCGGCCCTGCAGGTCGTGTCGCAAAGCGCCAAGGCGGTTGGCATCGACGTCACCACCAACTTCCCGCAGGCGCCCGTCGACATCAACGACGTACAGACCGGCAACTTCGACCTGGCCCTGTTCTACATCTCGGGCGTCGGCCCGGACGCCCCGTGGGCACGGTTCCGCGACATGATGGACGACCGCAGCGTGCCTCCGATGGGCCAGAATGCTTTCTGGGACTACAACCGCTACAGCAACCCCGCCGTCCCGGCGCTGCTCGACAAGGCCGGCGCGGCCACCTCGCTCGCCGACAAGAAGGCCGCCTACGCGGCGCTGGACAAGATCTTCATGCAGGACGTCCCGGGCATCCCGCTGATGTACCGGCCGCTCCTGTTCTACGAGTTCAACACCTCCGTCTGGACCAACTTCCCGACGGCCGCCAACCCCCAGGGCGCGTCCCCGCAGTGGTACATCGACGTCCTGCGTGACGTGAAGCTGAAGTAGACGTCCTTGCCTGAGTGGGGCGCCTGACGGCGCCCCACTCACGGCCCCTCGAGGGGACACGATGTCGCCAACCTTCCGCCGGTACCTGCTCACCAAGCTCACGTGGTACCTCGTCGCCCTGGTGGCCGCCGTCAGCCTCAACTTCTTCTTGCCCCGCCTGGTGCCCGGCAACCCCGTCGACCTGATCGTCTCGCGCTTCCTGCAAGGGGGCGGTGGCGGGGCGTCCGCAAGCAAGACCTACCAGGCGTTCATCACCCAGTTCGATCTCCAGAAGCCCCTGTCGGGGCAATTCCTCGCCTATCTCGGCAACATCGTTCACGGTGACCTGGGTCAGTCGTTCTCGCTGTTCCCCGCCAAGGTCACCACGCTGATCGGGCAGGCCATCCCGTGGACGGTCGCGCTGCAGGTCCCGGCGATCCTGCTCGGCTGGATCTTCGGCAACCTGCTGGGAGCGCTGGCCGCCTACAAGCGCGGGGCGTTCGACCGCAACCTGTTCGTGTCCGCCCTGGCGCTCTCGAGCATCCCCTACTACGCCCTGGCGATCGTGCTGCTGTATGTGTTCGCCGTCGCGCTGCCCGTCTTCCCCTCGGCAGGCGGCTACTCGTTCGGGACCTTCCCCCACCTATCTTGGTCGTTCCTGGTGGATGCGCTCAAGCACTACCTGTTGCCCTTCCTGTCGCTGCTGGTGATCGCCATCGGCGGCCAGGCGGTCGGCATGCGCTCGATGGCGATCTACGAGCTCGGCAGCGACTACGTGAACTACGCGACGTCGCTCGGCGTCGCCGACCGCCGCGTGCTCGGCTACGTGTTCCGCAACGCCATGCTGCCGCAGATCACCGGCCTGGCGCTCTCGCTCGGGACGCTGGTCGGAGGCGCGCTCATCACCGAGATCGTGTTCTCCTACCCGGGCATCGGTACGCTGCTCTTCAACGCCATCAACGCCAACGACTACCCCCTCATCCAGGGCGTCACGCTGATCATCATCGTGGCGGTCCTCTTCGCCAACTTCCTCGTCGATCTGGCGTACGGCATCATCGATCCGCGCATCCGGGCGGCACGCACCGGGGAGCGTTGAGCATGCTGACCGGCACCCGCTTCCTCCGCACCGCCATCCGCTCGTCGCGCTTCAACACCAGCCTGGCGATCGTGGTGCTGGTGCTCGGCTTCGCCATCCTCGGGCCGATCCTCTCCAGCCACGACCCAAACACCGTGGTGGGCACGATGAACGCCTCACCCACCAGCCATCCGCCGCTCGGCACCGACAACTTCGGCCGCGACGAGCTGACGCTGCTCATGTACGGCACCCGCAACTCCCTGGAGATCGGCGCCATCGCAGGGCTCGTGGCCGTGCTCATCGGCGTGCTCGTGGGTACGGTGGCGGGCTTCTACGGCGGCATGCTCGAGGAAGCGCTGATGGGCGCCACCAACGTACTCATCACCATCCCCGCCATCGTGGTGCTCATCCTGCTGTCCATCGCTCTGGGCTCGCGTTCGGCGGTGACGATGGGGCTGATCATCGGCGTCACGTCGTGGCCGTGGACGGCACGTGCCGTGGCGGCGCAGACGAGCAGCCTGCGCACGCGCGAGCATGTCGACATCGCGCGGCTCTCCGGCGCCAGTGGCTTCGGCATCATCATGCGTGACGTGATCCCCTACATCCTCTCGTATCTCGGCATGGCCTTCACGCTGCAGCTCGCCACCGCGGTGCTCACCGAGGCGGCCCTGAGCCTGCTCGGGCTCGGCCCCACCAACACCATCAGCCTGGGCATCCTGCTGCAGTGGTCGCTGCTATGGGAGGCGGTGCGCCAGGGCGTGTGGTGGACGTTCATCCCACCGACGTTCTTCCTGTCCATCGTTTCCTTCGGCCTGTTGCTGTTGAACTCCAGCCTCGACGAGATCTACAACCCGCGTCTCCAGGGGGGGAGTGGCAGCTGTGGCTGAGATCCTGACCGCCGACGACGTGCGCGCCTACTACCGACGCGGCCTCAGCGGCTGGATCAAGGCCGTCGATGGCGTGTCACTGACGCTCGCCGAGGGCGAGATCCTGGGCATCGCCGGCGAGTCCGGCTGCGGCAAGTCGACGCTCGCCATGGCGCTGGCCTCGGCGGCGCGCTGGCCGCTGTGCGTCCAGGGCGGCCGGCTGGTTGTCGAGGGGCAGGCGGTGCCCATGCAGAGCGAGACGGGCCGCAGCGGGGCGCACCGCGGCGAGGTCGTGTCGCTGATGCCTCAAGGCGCCATGAACTCGCTCAACCCCACCCAGCGCGTGCGCGACTTCGTGTTCGACGTGCTGCGCTCGCACGAACCTCACGTGACCCGCCGGCAGGCCGTTCAGCGCGCCCAGGAACGTCTGGTCAAGCTCGATCTCCCCGTCCGGGTGCTCGACGCCTACCCCCACCAGCTCTCCGGCGGCATGAAGCAGCGCGTGGTCGCCGTGATCTCCACGCTGCTCGATCCACGCGTGCTGATCGCCGACGAACCCACCTCCGCGCTCGACGTCAGCGCCCAGCGTGCTCTGCTGGCGCTGCTGGCGCAGCTCCTCGACCAGGGCATCATCGGCGGCATCGTGCTGGTGACGCACGAGCTGCCCATTTTGCGAAACGTCGCGCACCGCACCATGATCATGTACGCCGGCCAGGTCTGCGAAACCGGGCCTACGGGGGACGTCATCTTCGCGCCTGCCCACCCCTACACCAAGGCGCTGATGGACGCCACGCTGGTGCTGGAGTCGGCCACCAAGCGGCAGCGCATCGAGGGCCTCGAGGGCGGCCCGCCCGACCTCTCGCAACCGCCGAGCGGCTGTCGCTTCCATCCCCGCTGCCCCCACGCCAGCCCCGTTTGCGCGCAAGATCTTCCGCCCAGCGTGACGCCGGCGCCCGGCCACACGGCCGCCTGCTGGTGGCTGGAGCAACAGCGGCCCCCGCCGCCTGCGGCGGCCGAGGAGGTGGCCGAGCCGTGAGCGCCAACGGGTCCTCCCCGCTACTGCGCTGCACCGACCTCACGCGCGTGTTCGGACAGGGCCCGCGAGCCCTGCGCGCCGTGGACGCCGTGAACCTGACGCTGCAACGCGGCGAGATCGCGTCGATCGTGGGCGAGTCGGGCAGCGGCAAGTCCACGCTGGCGCGCATGGTGTTGCGACTGCTTCAACCCACCTCCGGCAAGGTGTTCTTCGACGGGAAGGACGTCACCCGCTTGCGCGGCTTCCGCCGCCGCCGAGCCTATTGGACCCACGTCCAGGCCGTCTTCCAGGACCCCTTCGGCTCGTTCAACCAGTTCTTCCCCGTGAGGTACGTGCTCCGCAGCGCGCTGCGCCTGGAAGGGGCCACGCTGTCGCGCTCCGAACGCGAGCAGCGCATGGCGGCGGCCCTCGAAAGCGTGGGCCTGGACCCTGGCAGCGTCCTCGGTCAACTGCCGCACGAGCTCTCCGGCGGCCAGCGGCAGCGCGTGATGATCGCGCGGGCGCTCATGGTGAGCCCCGAGCTGCTCGTCGCCGATGAACCCACCACGATGATCGACGCCTCGTCGCGTGCCAACATCCTCAACGTGCTGCTCGACCTGAACCGCGACAAGCGCCTCACCATCCTGTTCATCACCCACGACATCAGCCTCGCCACCTACGTCAGCGACACGCTCTTCATCATGCAGGGCGGGAAGCTGGTCGAGAGCGGAGCGGTGGAGCGCGTCACCGCCAAGCCGGAGCACCGCTACACCCGGCGGCTCTTCGCCGACACCTTCAGTCTCCACGGGGAGCCCTGGCACCGAGCGAGCGGGGGTGGGGCGTGACGCCGCGCCAGCGGCCCTCCCGGTCGGACGGCAGCGGGGTCCGCCAGGACGGGGCAGCGCGCGGGGGCCGGCTCCGGTCCGGCGCGCCGGGGCCCGGGCGCCCCGGCGAGACCGACGCCGGCGAGACCGACACCGGCCCGGCGCCCTCCGGCGCGGCCGCGCAGCTCCGGGTCGGCGTGGTCGGCTGCGGCAACATCAGCGGCCAGTACCTCGAGGCGTGCCGGCGGTTCGCGGTTTTGAGCGTCGAAGCGGTGGCCGACCTGGACGGCGAGCTCGCATCCCAGCGTGCCGCACAGTACGGCGTGCCTCGAACGCTCGAGCCGGCGGCCCTGTTGACGGACCCAGCCATCGACCTGGTCGTCAACCTGACAGCGCCGAGCGCCCACGCGGAGATCACGCGAGCGGCGCTCGACGCGGGCAAGGCCGTCTACAGCGAGAAGCCTCTGGCGACCACGCGAGCGGACGGCCGCGCTCTGCTGGAGGCCGCGCGGCGTTCGGGCGCGCGCCTCGGCTGCGCGCCGGACACCTTTCTGGGCGGCGCCCTGCAAACCGCGCGCAAGCTCGTCGATGACGGCTGGATCGGCCGTCCTCTGGCAGCCAGCGCCGCCATGCTCAACCACGGGATGGAGCACTGGCACCCCAACCCCGACGCTTTCTTCCAGCCCGGCGCAGGACCACTGTTCGATGTGGGGGTGTACTACCTCACGGCTCTCGTGAGCCTTCTCGGGCCGGTGGCGAAAGTCGCCGGGGCGGCCGCGACCGGCTTCCCGCACCGGCGCATCGGCGCCGGGCCCCGCACCGGGGAGCGCGTGACGGTGCGCACCCCCACGCACGTCACGACGCTGCTGGAGTTCGCCGACGGGGTGCTCGCCACGCTCGTCGCCAGCTTCGAGGTGTGGGCCTCCGAGCTGCCCCGCCTCGAGATCTACGGCAGCGAGGGCACCCTGCAGCTGCCCGACCCGAACTTCTTCGGCGGCCGGCTGCGCCTGCGGCGTGCCGGCGCCGAGCAGTGGAGCGACGTGCCGCTCAGCCACGGCTACAGCGAGACGGCCCGCGGCCTGGGCGCGGCGGACCTGGCCCAGGCGCAGCTCGTGGGACGACCGCATCGCGCCAGCGGCCAGCTCGCGTACCACGTCCTCGATGTGATGCAGGCATCGCTCGAGAGCGCCCAGGGCGGCCAACGGATCGCGGTGGAGAGCCGCGTGGAGCGCCCTGCCCCGTTCCCGCTCGGGCTCGCCGACGGCGACCTCGACAGCTAGGCCCGCCTCGTCTATTGGACGTCTGTGAGCTGACTGTGATGACCGACTCCCGCGCGACCCCCGTTCGCATCCCGCGCCTGGCCCTGCAGCTGTACTCGCTGCGCAGCCTCGCGCTGCCGTTCGCGAGCCAGCTGCGCCATGCCGCCGCGGCGGGCTACAGCGGCGTCGAGACCGTCGGAACGCACGGCCTGGACGCCGAACGAGTCGCCGAGGCAGTCGCGGCGGCCGGGGTCACCGTGTGCTCGAGCCACGTGGCGCTCGACACGCTGGAGGCCGACCTCACGGGCGTGTGCCGCTTCCAGCTCGCCGTCGGGAACGCCACCGTGGTGGTGCCGTGGCTGCCGCCCGAGCTGCGCGGCCGCGACGCGGGATCGTGGCAGGCATTGGGGCGCCGGCTGGGCGCCCTCGGCCGGCGTTGTCGCGAACGCGGCGTTCGGCTCCTCTACCACAACCACGACTTCGAGCTCACTCCGGTCGATGGCCGCACCGGCCTGGCCTGGTTGTTGGACGCCGCCGCCGACGACGAGCTTGGGCTGGAGCCCGACCTCGGCTGGATTCGGCGCGCCGGACACGATCCCGCGTCGCTCCTCGCCGAGCACGCCGGTCGCTGTCCGCGCGTGCATCTCAAGGACGTGGCACGACCCGGCGAGAACGTAGACGAGGTCGGCTGGGCGGACGTCGGCGACGGCGTCCTGGCGTGGGAGGAGTTGCTCCCGGCGTGCCGCACGGCGGGCGCCGAATGGTACGTGGTGGAGCACGATGCCCCTCGCGACCCGCTGGCGAGCGCACAGCGCAGCGCCCGGTCGCTCGCCGACAGACTATGACGACCCGTCGGCCCGACGCAGCCACCCGCACGGGGCGCTGCGCGCGCATGCCGACGGCGCGAAAGGAGACGCCGTGACGGACCCCAAGGAGCTACTCGAGCGGCTGAGCGTCGAGGAGAAGGCGGCACTGGTGGTGGGCGCGAGCGCCTGGACCACGGTGCCCTTGCCGGATTCGGGCGTCGAGCCGATCCGCATGTCGGACGGGCCGCACGGCGTACGCTTCATCGCCGACGAGAAGGCCATGACGCGCGAGAGCGAGCCGGCGACCTGCTTCCCGACGGCCGTGGCGCTGGCGTCCAGCTGGGATGTCGAGCTGGTCCGTGAGGTCGGCGCCGCGCTCGGCGCAGAGGCGGCCGCGCTCGGCGTCGACGTGCTGCTCGGACCCGGCGTCAACATCAAGCGCACCCCGCTGGGCGGCCGCAACTTCGAGTACTTCTCGGAAGACCCGTACCTGGCTGGCGAGCTCGCCGTGGCCTGGATCGACGGGCTACAGAGCCGCGGGGTGGGCGCGTCGGTGAAGCACTTCGCGCTCAACAATCAGGAGTTCCAGCGCAATTCGATCGACGTCGAGGTCGACGAGCGCGCACTGCGCGAGATCTACCTGCCGGCCTTCGAGGCGGCCGTGACCCGCGCCCACCCCTGGACGGTGATGTGCGCCTACAACCGCGTCGGGGGCGAGCTGTGCTCTCAACACCCGCGGTTGCTCGACGACATCCTCAAGCGTGAGTGGGGCTTCGAAGGACTGGTGGTGTCGGATTGGGGCGCGGTCCGCGACCGCGCTGCGGCCGTGGCGGCCGGACTCGACGTGGAGATGCCGGGACCCCGGCCAGGCCATGTGCAGGAGGTGCTGGACGCGCTGGCGGACGGCCGCCTGGCACTGGACCGTCTCGACGAAGCCGTGAAGCGTGTCCTGCGCATCGCACAACGGGCGCAAACGGCCAGGCGAGAAGCGGCCGGCGCTCGCGAGGTGGACGTCGGCGCCCACCACCGGCTGGCCCGCCGCGCCGCGCAGGACGGCATGGTGCTGCTCAAGAACGACGACCTGCTGCCGCTCGCGGTGGACCGCCCACTCGCGGTGATCGGCCGCACCGCGAAGGAACCCAAGGTCCAGGGCGGCGGCAGCTCGCGTGTGAACGCCACACGCGTCGACGACGCCTGGAGCGCATTGCTGGAACTGGGGGCCGAGCTGCGCTATGCCGAGGGCTGGGCCGCGGACCTTCGGCCGAACGCCGAGCTGGTCCGAGGGGCCGTCGACGCCGCCCGCCAGGCGGAGGCGGCATTGCTATTCGTAGCGCTCCCGGGCGCCCTCGAGTCCGAGGGCTATGACCGCACCGAGCTGGGGCTGCCGGCGGCTCAGGTGGAGCTGATCCAGGCCGTGGCCGCAGCGCAACCGCGTACGGCCGTGGTGCTCAACAGCGGCGGCGCGGTGGACATGAGGTCCTGGTTGGGCTCCGTGCCCGCGGTGTTGCAGGCCTGGACCATGGGCCAGGCGGGCGGGGGCGCCCTGGCCGAGGTGCTGATGGGGCGGGCCTGCCCAAGCGGCAAGCTTGCCGAGACCTTCCCCCTCGCCATCGAGGACACGCCGGCATTCCTCAGCTACCCCGGCGAGAACGGCCGTGTGCGCTACGACGAGGGCCTGTTCGTCGGTTACCGCTACTACGACGCGCGCCGCCAGAGCGTGCTGTTCCCCTTCGGGCACGGACTCAGCTACACGACCTTCGCCTACCAGGACCTTCACGTGTCCACCGCCAGTTTCGATGCCGGCGACACGATCGACGTCTCGTTCAGCCTCACCAACACCGGTGCCGTGGCCGGCCGCGAGGTCGCACAGCTCTACGTGCATGACGCCGCTTCGCACCTTCGGCGGCCCCCGAAGGAGCTCAAGGGCTTCGCCAAGGTGGTCCTCGAGCCCGGCGAGACGCAACGCGTGACGTTGCGCCTGGACACGCGTTCGTTCGCCTACTACGACCCCAGCCACCGTCGCTGGGTGGCCGAGGCGGGCGACTTCGAGCTGCTGGTGGGAGCTTCGTCCGCCGACATCCGGTTGCGAGCGCGCGTCACCCTCGCCCACGGCACCGCGCTCCCCTTCGCCCTGACGCGCGAGTCGACGATCCGAGAGTGGTTGGCGGACTCCCGCGGAAAGGCGGTGCTCGAGCCCCTCCTCGGTCCCATCCGCCAGGGCATGGCGCACGCCATGGGCTCGGCCGACGAGAGCCAGGCCATCGGCATGGACCTCGACCGCTTCCTCATGGACATGCCGCTCGTGAGCCTCCTAGGCTTCCAGGAGACCGACGCCGGGGTGTCGGCAGCGGCCCTGGTAGACGACCTGCTGGCCCGGGCGCGCGGCGGCGCTCACGCCGCCGAGGAGGCGCCGGCGTGAGCGGCCCGAAGCGCGCCGCCGCGGGGGACATCGACGGCCTCGACCACGTAGCGCTCAACGTGAGCGACATGGAGCGTGCCCTCGGGTTCTACCGCGACCTGCTGGGCTGCGAGGTCCTGGGGCAGCTGCGCCTCGAGGGCGGACGCCGCAAGCTGGTGTACCTGAGGTGCAGCGGCGCCTACCTGGAGCTCTTCAGCGCGCGACGGCCCGCCGGCGGCACGCCCGCTGCCCGCGACGCGCCGCCAATCGGCTTCCAGCACGTTGCCTTCCACGCGGCCGACGTCGACGCCGTCGCCGCCCGCCTGCGCGCCGCCGGCACGCCGTGCACGCTCGGTCCGCTGGACGCCGAAGGCAACGTGCGCCTCGCCTTCTTCCGGGACCCCGACGGTAACGACGTGGAGATCGTGTCGCGGCTCCCGGACATGGAGCCGTACCGTCCGGGCTGGGACTGAGCCCGTTCCGGCGCGCCGCCGGACCCTCACTCCGGGCGCGAGTCCCTCGCCCCTGTCACGCCCCTCGACGGCTCCGTCCGACGTTGGAGGCGCCGCCGCCAGGCTGGCGCACCTCGCCGCGGCACGCCGTTCGCGCGCGTTGCCTTCGTGGTGACGGCGGCCGCCCGTGCGACCAGGGCCGCCCGGTCATGGTGCCGCATCGTCAGGAACCCCGGTGGATGGATCATCGTCTCGTCTCCTCGAAGCTCAGCCCGGTGTTCGCGTGCTCGCACGGCACGGCGTGATGCCTCAGCCGCGGGCGCGCCCTCGGGCTCAACGGCGCCACATACGGTACGGGCCGGAAACCGACGCCGCCGTCGCCGGCGCCACCCGCACACCGCCGGTGGGCGTCTCCGGCGCTTGCCGGGTGCTGGAGGGCTATGCTAAGCTCCCCTTTGGCTTCGCGTCTCGGCGGCCCATTCGAGCCCCGGCGAGCCTCCGAAGGACGTGACGAGTGTGAAGACGATCTTCCCCAAGGAGACCCGCAACGATTGGGTCCTGATCGATGCCTCCGGCCAGACCGTCGGCAGGCTCGCGACCCGCATCGCCACGGTGCTCCGCGGCAAGCACAAGCCGACGTACACCCCGGACCGGGCATGCGGCGACTTCGTCGTCGTCGTCAACGCCGACAAGGTGGTGTTCACAGGCCGCAAGCTCGATCAGAAGGTATACACGCGCTACAGCGGTTACCAGGGTGGCTTGAAGACCACCACCGCGCGCGCGATGCTCGACCGTCATCCCGACCGGGTGATCCGGCACGCCGTCTGGGGCATGCTGCCCAAGACGCGCCTGGGCCGCAGGCTCATCCGCCGCCTCAAGGTCTACGCCGGCGACGCGCACCCTCATCAGGCGCAGCAGCCGAAGCCCATGGAGGTCGCCTGATGGATCAGTACTACGGCACCGGTCGTCGCAAGTCCGCGGTGGCGCGGGTGTTCCTGCGCCCGGGCCAGGGCCACATCACGGTCAACGGCCGCGAGTTCCAGGACTACTTCCGGGGCATCCTGGTAGGCGTCCAGGCCCTCGAGCCGCTCAAGGCGACCAACACCGCGGGGCGCTACGACGCCGTCATCACCGTGGCTGGAGGCGGGCCCAGCGGTCAGGCCGACGCCATCAAGCTCGGTGTGGCCCGGGCGCTCCTGGCGGTGGACCCCAACTTCCGCACGACCCTCAAGCAAGGCGGCTACCTCTCCCGCGACGCTCGCATCGTCGAGCGCAAGAAGTACGGCTTGAAGAAGGCGCGGCGCGCCCCCCAGTACAGCAAGCGTTGAGCCCGGCCGGGCCGTGGTCGCGTTCGCGATCCGCAGAGCCCGGCGCACGCGAGACGGCACAGCTGGCGAGGCGTCCTCTGCGCGAGGCGTCTCGCCTCACGTTCTGAGGGCAGTGCCCTCTCGACCCGGTCGACGCCGAGCGTCGCCCACCTCACGCGCAGGGAGGACCCGTCTGCCATGTCGCTCTTCCACGCCGCGGTTCTGGGGATCGTGCAGGGCCTCACCGAGTTCCTTCCGGTGTCGAGCTCGGGCCACCTGGTGCTGGCCAACTACTACCTGGGTTGGGGCAGCGGCCTCAAGCTGTGGGTCGACATCGCCACCAACACCGGCACCCTTCTGGCCGTGCTGATCTACCTCAGGCGCGACGTCGCGGCGGCCGTCGGCGGCTTCGTGACGGGGCTCGGCTCCGCATCGGTGCGGCAGGGTGCGGGCTGGCGGATGGCGCTATTGGTCATCGTCGGCAGCATCCCCACCGCCATCATCGGCCTCGGCCTCAAGGACGTGTTCAACAGCCTCAACGCCCCGCTTCCGGTTTCCATCGCGTTGATCGTGACCGGCTTCATCCTGTGGTTCGCGCCCCGCTCGGGCCACAAGCACGAGGTCGGACAGGTGAGCTTTCGCGACGCCGTCACCGGCGGCATCGCCCAGGGCCTCGCGGTGATCCCCGGCATCTCGCGCTCGGGCATCACCATCGCCACGTTCCTGGCGCGCCGAACCGACGGCGAGATGGCCGCCCGTCTGTCGTTCCTCATGTACCTGGTGGTCTCCGTCGGTGTCACGGTGCTCGGCGTGCGCAACATCGAGGCCTCCCACATCGGCGCGCTACCCGTGCTGGCGATGTTCGTGACCTCGTTCGTGACTGGCTACCTGGCCTTGATGGTGCTCTTCGCGGTGCTGCGCCGCGGGCGCTTCCGCGTGTTCTCGCCCTACTTGTGGGCGGTCGGGATCATCACCATCATCCACGTCGCCCTGCGCTGAGAGCCCGGTCCTTGCGTCACGGCGCGTGTCCGCCGGCGACTTCGGCAACCGCCTGGAAGCGCGCCGTGGACGCTGCAGGCACCGACATTCGCACGCCCGGCGCTGGGCTACAATGCGCCGAAGAGGAGGCGTCGCCATGAAAGTCGCAACGCGGATTGCACCGTCCCCCACTGGCGACCCCCACGTTGGGACGGCGTACATCGGTTTGTTCAACTATGCCTTCGCGAAGAGCCGCGAGGGGCGTTTCGTCTTCCGACTCGAGGACACCGATCGGCAACGCTACGAGGCGGGCGCCGAGGCGCGCATCCTGGAGATGTTCCAGTGGCTGGCGATCGTGCCCGACGAGGGCCCCGAACTTGGCGGAAGTGCCGGTCCGTATCGCCAGAGCGAGCGGCTTCCGCTCTACAGCGAGCACGTAACGCGCCTCCTGGCCGAGGAGAGCGCCTACCGCGCCTTCGAGACGCCGGAGCAGCTCGACGCCATGCGAACCGAGCAGAAACGTCTCGGGAAGCCGCTGGGCTACGACGGGCGCGGGCGCAGCGTGAGCCGCGACGAGCAGGAGCGGCGCGCCGCCGCGGGCGAGGCGCACGTCGTGCGGCTCGTCACCCCGGACGACGGCGAGACCGCCTTCCAAGACGTTCTGCGGGGCGAGGTCAGCATCGCCAACGCCGAGATCCGCGACCCGGTCCTGCTGAAGAGCGACGGCTACCCCACCTACCACCTCGCGAACGTGGTGGACGATCACCTGATGGGCATCACCCACGTCATCCGCGCCGAGGAGTGGGTGACCAGCACGCCCATCCACGTCCTGCTCTACCGGGCCTTCGGCTGGGAGCCGCCGGCGTTCATCCACATGCCGCTGTTGCGCAACCCCGACAAGAGCAAGGTGAGCAAACGCAAGCTCGACACCTCGGTGGAGTCGTACCGCTCGCAGGGCATCCTACCCGAGGCGCTGTTGAACTTCCTCGCCACCATGGGCTGGAGCATGCCGGACGGGCGCGAGTTCTTCTCGCTGGACGACATGATCGGCAATTTCGACATCACGCGCGTGTCGCTGGGCGGGCCGGTGTTCGACCTCAAGAAGCTCCGCTACTTCAACGCCAGGTACCTGCGCGACGTGCTGACGCTCGAGGAGGTGGCGCGCCGGGTCGCACCACTGCTGGAGGAACGCGGGCTGTCGTGGAGCGATCACGATTACCTGCTCGATGTGGTGGACGTGCTGCGGCCACGCTCCGAGACGCTGGTGGACCTCGCCGACGGCGCCGGCTACTTTTTCACCGAGGACGTGCGTTACGACGCGTCGGCCAGGAAGCAGCTCGCTGCCGGCCAGAAGTACCTCGAAGACCTCGAGCGCGAGCTTTCCATCCTCGAGTTCTTCGACTTCGACGGCGTCGACGAGCTGCTTCACGACTACGTGCAGGCGCAGAGCGTTGGCATGGGGAAGGTGATGCAGCCGTTGCGTGCGGCCCTCACCGGCACCACCAGCGCACCCGGCGTCACCGACCTGGTCACCATCCTCGGCAAGCGCCGCGTCCTGAGGCGGATCGGCCAGGCGCTCAGCGCCATCAACCAGGGTCTGCTCGATGACAACCCACAGCGCCCCGACGAGGAGGGCGGCGACGGGCGCGTGCAGGCGAGGCGCGCCGGCAAGGGGACGCACAAGCGCCCCGAGCAGGCGGCGCCGAAGGGCGAAGGCAAGGCCGACGGGGCCCCCCAGAAGCGAGATCGGGCGGGATGAGCTGGTTCGACCGCCTCCGACAGGGGCTGTCGCGAACCCGCGACGTGCTCGCCGCCGAGGCGGGCTCCGACTGGGAGATGGACTGGGACGACCTGGAGATCGCACTCATCGCCGCAGACGTAGGCGCGGCACTGGCCGCCGAGGTGGTGGCCGAGGCGCGCAAGGAGCGCGAGCGCGGCACCAAGTTCCGCGACGCCCTGGAGCAGGCCCTGCTCGATCAGCTCGAGCCGGACCGCATGCGCCAGAAGCTGCGGCGGGTGGGGTTCGAGCTGGACGTCAAGCGCAACGTCGTGGAGACCCACGGCAAGGTGGTCATGGTGATCGGCGTGAACGGCGTCGGGAAGACCACGACGATCGCCAAGCTGGGGCAGTACTACCGGGCGCACGGCCGCAGCGTCATGTTCGCCGCCGGCGATACCTTTCGCGCCGCCGGCAGCGCCCAGCTTGCCGTCTGGGGCGAGCGGCTGGGCATCCCCACGGTCACCGCGCCGGACGGCGCCGATCCGGGTGCGGTGGCGTTCGATGCCGCCCGCTCCCGCGCCGCCCGCGGTCACGACCTTCTCTTCGTCGACACGGCGGGCCGCCTGCATACGCAGCACAACCTCATGGAGGAGCTCGGCAAGGTCAAGCGCGTCGTCGGCAAGGCGGACCCGGGCGAGCCGGGCGAGGTGTGGCTGGTGCTGGATGCCGTCACCGGTCAGAACGGCCTGGAGCAGGCCCGCCGCTTCCATGACGCCGTCGGGGTGACCGGCGTGATCGTCACCAAGCTCGACGGCACCGGCAAGGGCGGCATCCTGCTACGCATCGCGCGGGAGCTCGCGCTACCCATCAGGTTCGTGGGCGTGGGCGAGGCGGCCGAGGATCTTCAACCCTACGACGCGGCGGCGTTCGTCCGCGCCCTGCTCGACATGCCGCGCGCCGCGGCTTGAGGCGCACGGCGTCCGGGCCCGGCTCGCCGGCGATCATGCAGGCCTCGCTGCTGCTGCTGAGCGCCACCGCGCAGGAGGCACGGGCGAGCGTCGACGCTCTTCACGGCGAGGCGCTGGCCTGCGGCTGGGGGCAGGCGTGGCACGCGCGCGTGTCGACGTCGGACGTGGTGCTGCTGGCGGCCGGCGTCGGGAAGGTCAACACGGCCGCCGGACTGGCGCTCGCCCTGGAGCGCTGGCAGCCACCGGCCGTGATCCAGTTCGGCATCGGCGGGGCCTACCTGGGCAGCTTCCTCAGCATCGGCATGGCGGCCGTCGCCGCGAGCGAGCTCCACATCGACTGCGGCGCCGGTGAGGGCGCAGCCTGGCAGGATCTGCGCGCTCTGGGGCTGCCGCTGCTGGCCGGCCCGCCAGCGCTGTACAACCAGATCCCCACCGACCCGGGCTTGAGCCGTGTTCTGGCGGAGGCCGCGGGGCTCCCGGTCGTGCCGTTCGCCACGTCCGAGCGCGTCACCGCCGACTTAGACGAGAGCGAGCGCCTGCAGAGCGCGTTCGACGTCGCGATCGAGTCCATGGAGGGGGCCGCGGCCGCGCAGGTGTGCGCCGCGCGGGGCGTGCCGTTCGCGGAGGTGCGGGCGGTCAGCAACGTCGTCGGCGAGCGCAACCGGGCGGCCTGGGACGTACCCGGGGCCATCCGCGGCATCGGCCGCGTGCTGGAGACGGCGCTTCCGGTCCTGGCCGTCGGCTCGTGACGCTGCTGCGATCGATCCCGTTGTGGGGGTACTTCATCGTCCTGGGCCTCGGCTTCGTGACCGCTCACCTGCTCGCCTACCGCCCCGCCCCGGACATGGCACGCGGCCGGCGGCTGGCCGGGCGCTGGACGTCTTCGCTGCTGTTGCTCGTGGGCCTGTTGCTGGTCTCCAACCGCCACCTGGGCAGCGTCCTGCCGGCGTTGCTGTTGGCCGTCGGTGGCGGAATCCTGAGCGGCCGCACCGCGCCTGCACCGGGCCAGCGGCGGGACCGGAACGAAGACGACCAGCCGCCGTAGGCGTGGCCGGCCGCCCGGAGTCGCGCGCTATACTCCGCGCATGCCTCTCGTGACTGGGCTCGAAATCCTTGCCCCCGCCCGCGCCGAGGGCTACGGGGTAGGTGCGTTCAATACCAACGACATGGAGATCACGCAGGCGGTTCTGGAGGCCGCCGAGGAGAGTCGCAGCCCCGTCCTGCTGGCACTCTCCGAGGGCGCGCTGCGCTACGGCGGCGCCGCCTTGGTGCAGCTCGTGACGGCCATGGCTGCCGGCGCCAGCGTGCCCGTGGCCGTCCACCTCGACCACGGCTCGTCCTTCGAGTCCTGCATACGCGCCGTCCGCTCCGGCTTCACGTCGGTGATGATCGACAAGTCGCATGAGGAGGAAGCCGTCAACGTTCGCGAGACGGCGCGTGTGGTCGAGGCCGCGCATGCGGCCGGCGTGAGCGTGGAGGCGGAGATCGGCAGGCTCGGCGGCGTCGAGGAGCACGTCGTCGTGAGGGCGGACGAGGCGTTCCTGACGCGGCCCGAGGAGGCCGAGCGCTTCATGGCGGCCACCGGCGCCGACACCCTGGCCGTCGCCATCGGCACCTCCCACGGCGCCAACAAGGGCCGCGGCCGGCCCTACATCGACCACCAGCGTATCCGCGAGATCGCCGTGCGCGTCCCCAACCCGCTCGTCATGCACGGCGCCAGTGGCGTCCCGGCAGCTTTGGTGGAGCGCTTCAACTCGGCCGGCGGGGTCCTCGAGGATGCCAGCGGGATCCACGTGGACGACGTCCGCCAGGCGGTGACCGAAGGCATCGCGAAGATCAACACCGACACCGACCTCCGGCTTGCCTTCACAACGCGGGTGCGCGAGGTGCTGGCGGCGACCCCCGCCGAGTTCGACCCGCGCAAGATCCTCGGCCCGGCGCGCGAAGAGATGCGCGCCCTGGTCAAGGAACGGCTGGCGTTGTTCGGGTCGGTGGGACGGGCCTGAGCACGGCACGCGCGTCCGGCGGCCCGCCCGTGCTCAAGCCACGACGACCTGGCGCTTGCGGGCGAGCACCAGTGATGCCAGCAGCGCCGCCGGCAGCAGGCTGAAGAACGCGATCACCATCGCAGGCGCGAGCCCGAGCACCTGCTGAAGAAGGCCTTCGGCCATGTACAGCACGCCCGCCGTGCCCCAGGTGAAGCCCATCAGCATGCCCGTCGCCGTGCCCATGGAGCCCGGCGCCATGTCCTGGGCGCTGACGATGAGGAGCGGCACGGCGGCGTTGGAGCTGGCGCCGGCCACGACCACCAGCAGGTAGTACAACGGCGTCGCCGGCACGATGGCGAGCACCGACAGCATCGCCGGCAGCGCCACCAGCATGGCGCCGACGATCAGCGGTCGCCGCGGCACGCGCGCCGCCAGCGCGCCCGCCACGATGCCGCCCAGGCCGCCCGCCAGCGCGAAGGCCGCGAGCGTCCAGGAGATGACCGGCGCGTCCACGGCGAAGCCCTGGACCTGCGCCAACCACAGTGGCATGGCGTTGAGGAAGGACACGAACGCCAGGCTCCGAAGGATCCCCGCCACGCTCAGCAAGCCCACCGGGCTCATCACCAGCTTGGGGTCCAGGAAGCGGATGCGCCGCGCCTGCCTCACGCCGTCGACGCGCGGCAGCACGCCCAGCAGCAAGCCGCCGAGCACCACGCCGGGGATCATCAACAGCGGTGAGAACCGCAGCCCCACCGTGCGCGCGATCAGCAGGATGATCACCGGCCCGAACGCGATGCCGACGGTGCCCCCGCCGCTGAACAAGGCCACCGCCAGCTCCTTGAAGCGCTCCCCGATGAGCCGCATCAGGCTGGTACCCGCCGGGTGGAAGGCCGCCGATCCGAGCCCACCGAAGAGCAGCAGCAGGAACAGCGCCAGCGGCGTCGGCGCCACCGCCACCAGGCTCAGCAGTACCGTGCTGGTGATGATGCCGGTCGCCGCCATGGTGCGGCGGCCGACACGGTCCGCCACGCCTCCGAACAACGGCTGGGTCACCGCGGAGCTGAACGACAGCGTCGCCACGAACACGGCCAGCATGACCTCGGACAGGCCGAAGCGCGCCTGCAACGTGGGCAGCAGCGCGGCCAGCATGGACGAGAACGCGTCGTTGGTGGCGTGAACGGCGATCAGCAGGACCGGGATGCCGGCAGAGGCGAGAAAGGAGCGTCGACGGGCCGGCGCGGGCATGGCGCACAGTCTACCGGGCCGCGATCCGGTCCGGGCCCGGCCCGGCGACGCGCACGGCGATCGGCTCGCGCCCGGGCGCCGCCGCTCAGGGAAGGTCGGTGCGCGCCGTCTCCGCGTCGCGCGCGGGCGTCACGTACACGGTCTTCTGCCGGCTGAAGTGCACCCGGCCCGGAGCCTGACCCTTCACCTTCCACACGTTCTTGCGCAGCGCGTAGTCCACGGGCACGTTGTCCGAGTCGCGCGCCGGCGAGAAGCCTGCGGCCAGGCGGGCAGCGAAGAGCAGCGTGTCGAACGGCACCTCGGCGCCGCCGGCGCGGATCAGGACGTGCGCCCCGGCGAAGCCCTGCACGTGGAGCCACACGTCCAGGCTGCGTCCCAGGGCGAACGTGACGGCGTCGTTCTCGCGAGCGTTGCGGCCCACCACCACCTCGAACCCGTGCGGGCCCGTGAAGCGCAGGCCGGGCCCGCTCGGCCGGCGGCGACGATCCCGTTCAGCCTCCAGGGCCTTCGCCCGCCGCTCGAGCTCGTCGTCGTCGAGCCCCTCGAGGCCCTCCAGGGCGCGGCGCGCCGCATCGCGATCGGCGCGGGCACGCGCTCGGCCCTCTGCGGCCCGCTCGGCGCGACGCTCGAGGCGCCTGGCGCGCTGGTAGCGCCGGTCGGCGTTGGCGAAGGCGTCCAGCCTGGGGTCCAACGTCAGCTCCACCGGCTCGCCGTCGAAGGCCGTCAGCGTCGCGCGCTCGGCGCCCTCCGGCACGCCAGCGGCATACGCCATCAGCAGGTCGGCCTCCGCTCGCAGGGAGGCCGCCTCAGACGCGCGGCGCAGGGCACGTTCCACGTCCTCCAGACGCCTGTCGGCCACGTCGAGATTCCGGCGGTAGACGCCCTGTAGCGCATGCACCGCGCGCTGGCGACGGTCGGCGCGCCGCTGCGCCTCCAGCCCCGGAAGCCCGCCGGCGCGTACCAGCCAGGCGGCCGGCTCGCGCGTCACGCGCGCCAGCGCCGTCAGCGCCCGCGTAAGCGCCTCACCTTCCAGGCGGGTACTGGCCGGGAGCTCGGCGGCGGCCGCCAGCGCACGCGTCAGCTCCGGGCCGATGCCGTCCACCACGTTGCGGATCTGGTCCAGTCGACGACCCTGCAGGGCCTCCTCGAGCGCCGCCGCGCCGGCCGTGCGCGGATCGAGCTTGTCGTACGGCGGCGGCGGCCGATAGGCGAGGCCGGGACGCAGCTCGCGGTAGCGGTTGCGGTCCGACAGCACCACCCGCTCGACGCCGAGGATGGTCCGCTCGTCGTTCAGGAGCACCAGATTGGCGTTCCGACCCGTCAGCTCCACCACCAGTGTGACCCCGGGCTGCGACACGAACCCCGCCTGCAGACCGAAGTCGATCTCCACCACGCGGTCGAGGCCTCGCTGCCGAGCCCCCTCGAGCGGGCCCGCGACGCGGGCGGCGAGCTGCTCCTGAAATGGCGTATGCGCGGGCGCTTCAGGCGGAACGTCAGGCATCAGTGCGAGGCGCGGCGAGGGCGGCCGGCTGAAGATCCACACGGCCCGCGATCCGTCGACCGCGCTCGCCAGAGGCAACACCGCCGTGTGCTCGTCGGGGAAGCGCCAGGCGCCCCGGGCCAGCGGGAACCGCCCCTCCAGGGGCTGCAGCGCTTCCGCGAGGAGCAGACCCTCCACGGCGTTGGGATCTCAGTTGAGCAGCCGGTCGTGGCCGCCGAGGAGCCGCTTGGCGGCAGCGAGGTGGCGACGAAGCGGCAGGTACCATTCGCTGGCGGGATCGGTGTGCTCCAACGCCAGCCTGGCATGGGTGAGCACGCGCTCCGCCATCGCTTCGCCGCCCCACGCGTAGGCGTCGGCCAGTAGCTGCTGCGCGCTCACCCACACGGGGTCTCCCGCCTGGCTCGCGCTCACCGCCTGCTCGAACCAGCTGATCGCCTCGTCGAGCCGGAAGTACTCGTATGCGATGTTCCCCAGGCACAAGCACGCGGTGGCCGTGGCCCCCATCTCCAGCGCCTGCCGTGCAAGCACCTCGGCACCGTCGAACTCGCCCGACTTGAGACGTGTGTCCGCCAGGTCGGCCAGGGCCTCGGCGCGATGCGGGTAGGTGGGGTCGCTGACGACGTCCGACAGCATGGCTTCGGCTTCGCCGAGCGCCTCGGCCTCGATCAGTGCGTACGCCGCCTCGTGCTGGACGTAGGGCCGGTCCTCGGCGGGCGCAACCGCGAGCGCGGCCGCGAACGCCTCGTTCGCCTCCGAGAAACGTCCCAGCGCCGTCAGCGCCTGCGCAGTGGCCAGCGCCGTCTGGAAGCCGGCACCCGAGCCGTGAGCATCGCCCTCCAAGGCATGCGCCTCGCGCAGCAACACCAGCGCCTGGTTCGGGTTGCCGCTCTCCAGGTGCGCCCGACCCGACAGGTAGCGCAACACCGCACGTTCCTCGGCTCGCAGTCCATCCTCGTCGATGTGCGCCAGCTCGGCCAGCGCGGCCGGTGGATCCGCAACCTCGAGCAGGGCGCCCGCCAGGCTGAGCCGCTCCGGATCGCGCTCGGCGGCCGGCGCGAGCTCGACCGCACTGGCGAACGCCTGCGCGGCGCCGGACCAGTCGCCCAGCGCCTCGCGGCACTGGCCGAGCAGCGACCAGCGCCGCCACACCAGGTAGGTGGGGAGCTCCTCGGCGCGCATCAGGCTCAGGCGCTTGGCGGCGCTCTTGGGCGCGCCGGCCGCCAGCAGGGCACTGGCGGCATGGTAGCCGGCCACGGGCTCGGCTCGCGCCGGCACCTGCCGGATGCCGCGCTTGACATCGCCTACCGTGCCGCCATGGTAGGCGGCGAACTCCCAGTAGAGCGCACGATACAGGGGATCCTCGGCCAGGCTGGGGTCCGCGGTCACGGCGCTGCGCAGCGCCGGCATGCCGTTCTCCACACCATCCTCGGCATACAGCGCGTACACCGCCGCCAGATGCAGCCAGTACTGCGCCTGGGCGCCGCGCGCGAAGCCTCCGCGCGCCGCGTTCTCCAGGATGGCGAACGCCACGTCGTACTGGCCCTGGGCCAGGGCGCGGCGCGCCGGCTCGAGATCGACCACCCGCGACCTGCGGAACATCACACCCCAGGCTACCACGCGGCCCCGTCCTGGGCGATGTTAAAGCTCCTACACCGGTTGCCGCCGTGCGCTCGGCAGGCTACAACCAGGGCACCGTTCGGGGTCCCTCGTCCGGTGCGACCTCGGGCCGCGCGCGATGGAAGCCCTCCACCGACAGCCGCCGCGTGGCGTGCGCCATGAAGCCCAGCACCGACAGCGCTTGCGTACGATGCTGCGCCATGGCTCGCAGCTTCGCCTCGAGGTAGGCGCCGGCTTCGACAACGTGGGTCGGCGGCAGGTGCAGCTCGCGCACGGCCTGCGGTGCCAGGTAGCCGGGATGCTCCGCTCCGGCGTAGGGCGCCTCGCTGGCGAAGTAGTAGATGCGCTCGACCTCCGCCGCAGCGGCGTCGACTGCACGCAGCGCCAGCCGATGGGTCGTCACGTGGTCCGGGTGGCCGTTGCTGCCGTTCGGAGGGAAGGTGAGCACGGCCCGCGGCGCGGTTCGCTCCACGACCTCGACCATGCGCCCCACGATCTCGTCGCCGTCCACGGCCTGCAGGCCGGGGTTCGGTGACAGGCCGCGCTCGGCGTCCGGCACGAAGTCGGCGTAGTCGAAGATGGTCACGTCCTCCACGCCCAGGGCGGCAAGCGAGGCGCGCAGCTCCGCCTCGCGCACGGCGGGCAGCTCCTCGCGCGCGCACAGCTCGAGCGAGCGTCCGGCCCGCCCGCGGGTCAGGGTCAACGTGGCGACGCGCCGGCCGTGTGCGGCCATCCGCGCGAACAGCGCGCCGCAACCGAACACCTCGTCGTCCGGGTGCGGAACGATGAGCAGAACATCGGTCATGGACCGAATGATACCTGCCCCGGCCGCGACGCCGGGCTCACGCTTCGGGCGGCAACCAGCGCCCCAGGTTCGCGACCATCGCGTCTGCCGACGCGAAGAGGGCTGCGAAGAGCTCCAGGTAGCGTGCCTCTTCGCCGGAGCGCGGGGTCACACCCAGCCTCGCGCCGGCACTCGACGTGCCCGCGCTCAACGCGCGCAACAGCGCGTCGGTGCCCGAGCCCTCGTCGAACTGCGCCTTCTCGCGCCACACCACCGACGCCGGCAGCAGGTCCTCGACCGCGCGCCTCAGCACCCACTTCTCGATGCGCCGGCCGCCCGCATCGCGGACCTTCAGTGCGGGCGAGATCCGTTGGGCCAGTGCCACCATGTCGCGGTCGAGGAACGGCACCCGTGCCTCCAAGCCGTGCGCCATGGTGAGCCGGTCGACGCGCTGGAGGTTGAGGTTGTGCATGCCCTGGAGGCTGCGCGTGAGCTCTCGCGCCAGCGCGTCGCCCCGCAACGGGCGTACGTAGCGGTAGCCGGCGAAGAGCTCGTCGGCCCCTTCACCGGTCAGCACCACCTTCACGTGGCGCGCCGCCAGGCGCGCGGTGAACGCCGTCGGCACTGCGCTGCGCACCAGGTCCCGGTCGAAGGACTCGAGCGCGTAGATGATGGGCCCCAGCTCCGCCTCGACGGCGGCGGCATCGAACACCAGCTCGTGATGCCTGGTCCCGAGGTGGCTCGCCACCTCGCGGGCGGCCTCCAGGTCGGCAGACCCGCGCACGCCCACGCTGAAGGTGTGGAGCTCGCCCATCGCCTGCACGGCCAAGGCGGCGATGGCGCTCGAGTCGAGGCCGCCCGACAGGAATGCACCGAGGGGTACGTCACTCATCAGGCGCTTCTCGACGGCGCGTCGCAAGGTCGCACGCACCTCGCGGGCCGCCTCCTCGGGATCGCTGATGGCGGGCTGGGCCGCCGGCACCCGGTAGTAGCGCCGCAGGCCCGAGCGGCTGCTCCACACGCAGCCCGGCGGCAGCTCACGAATGCCGTCAGCCACATCCTGAAGGGCCTTCATCTCGGAAGCGAAGCGTACCCCTCCGGAACGCGTGGGAGCCAAGTAGAGGGGCTTGATGCCGAGCGGGTCTCGCGCCAGCAGCAACTCCTCGCCGTCGGCGTGCGCCAGCGCGAACATGCCGTCCAGCCTCGGCACGCCCGCCGCGCCTTCCTCCTCGAGGAGCCGCAGCGCCACCTCGGTGTCGCTGCCGCTCGCGAAGACGCGCGTGGACAGCCGCTGCCTCAGCGCCAGATGGTTGTAGATCTCACCGTTGGCGACCAGCGCCGCGGCCGCGCTCTGGCTCACGTGAGGCTGCTGGCCGTGGGCGGGGTCCATGATCGCCAGGCGCGTGTGACCGAGGACGCCCCCCGCCAGCGCCAGCGCGCCCTCGCCGTCCGGACCGCGATGCCTCAGGCGCGCCATGCGTTGCCGCGTCTCGTCGACGACGGGTTGCGACCCGCCGTCGCCCCAGTGACCGGTGATCCCGCACATGCTGCCCTCCGCGGTTCAGTTGACGGCCGCGGCGGGCTGCTTGGTGGTGAAGTCGAAGCCCGCCGCGCCGGGCTCGACCAGCACGGTGTCCCCGCTCTGAACCTCGCCGGCGATGATCAGCCGTGACAGTGGCGTCTCGACGTACTGCCTCACGGCGCGCTTGAGCGGCCGGGCGCCGAACACCGGGTCGAAGCCCAGGCGCGCCAGCTCCTGCATGGCCGCCGGCGTGAGCTCCAGGCCGATGTGGCGCTCCGCCAGCCGGACGCGAACGGCGTCGAGCTGCATCTCGGCGATGCGCTCGACCTGCTCGCGCTCGAGCGCGTGGAACACGATGATGTCGTCGACGCGGTTGAGGAACTCCGGACGGAACTGCTCCTGCAGAAGCCCGAACACGGTCGCCTTGAGCTGGTCGTAGTCTGCACCGGCCCGGCTGGCCTCCAGGATCTGCGGGCTTCCGATGTTGCTCGTCATGATGACGACGGTGTTGCGGAAGTCGACGGTGCGGCCGTGCGAGTCGGTCAGGCGGCCGTCGTCGAGCATCTGCAGCAGCGTGTTGAACACGTCCGGGTGAGCCTTCTCGATCTCGTCGAAGAGGATCACGCTGTACGGTCGGCGCCGGACCGCCTCGGTGAGCTGGCCGCCCTCGTCGTAGCCGACGTAGCCGGGAGGCGCGCCGATCAGCTTGGCGACGGTATGGCGCTCCATGTACTCGCTCATGTCGAGACGGACCATGTTGTCCTCGGTGTCGAAGAGCTGCTGGGCGAGCGCCTTCGCGGTCTCGGTCTTGCCCACCCCGGTCGGCCCCAGGAAGATGAACGAGCCGATCGGCCGGTTCGGGTCCGCCAGGCCCGCGCGCGAGCGCCGGATGGCGTCGGACACCGCCGTGATGGCCTCGTCCTGACCCACCACCCGGTCGTGCAGCGCGGCCTCGAGCTCCAACAGCTTCTCGCGCTCGCCCTCCATCAGCCGGGAGACGGGGATGCCGGTGGTGCGGCTGACGACCTCGGCGACCTCGTTCTCGCCGACCTCCAGGCGCACGTAGCGGGCGTCCTCGAGGCGCTCGCTGAGCTCCTTGAGGGCGGTCTCGAGCTTCGGCAGCTCGCCGTAGCGCAGCTGCGCCGCCTTCTCCAGGTCGTACTCGCGCTCGGCGCGGTCGATCTGGGTCCGCACCCCGTCGAGCTGCTCCTGCGCGGTGCGGAGCTCTTCCAGCACGCTGCGCTCGGCCTCCCACTCCGACTGGGCGCGCTCGATGTGGTCCTCAACGGCGTGGAGCTCCTCCTCGATGCGCTGCAGGCGCTGCGCCGAGTCGGGATCGTCCTCCCGCCTGAGCGCCTCCTGCTCGATCTCGAGCTGCAGCTTGCGGCGCCGCAGGTCGTCGATCTCCTCCGGCAGGCTGTCGAGCTGCACGCGGATGCGGCTGGCCGCCTCGTCGATCAGATCGATGGCGGAGTCGGGCAGGCGGCGATCGGCGATGTAGCGTCTGGCCATGCCGGCCGCGGCGATGATGGCCGGGTCGCTGATGCGCACGCCGTGGTGCACCTCGTACTTCTCCTTGATGCCGCGCAGGATGCTGATGGTCTCCTCCATGCTCGGCTCGTCGACGAGGATCGGCTGGAAGCGCCGTTCGAGCGCGGCGTCCTTCTCGATGTCGCGGTACTCGTTCAACGTCGTGGCACCGATCATGCGCAGCTCGCCGCGCGCCAGCGGCGGCTTGAGCATGTTGCCGGCGTCGACGGCTCCCTCGGCCCTGCCGGCGCCGACGATGGTGTGCAGCTCGTCGATGAACAGCAGGATCTCGCCTTTGGACTGGACCGTCTCCTGGATGACGCCCTTGAGGCGCTCCTCGAACTCGCCCCTGTACTTGGCGCCGGCCAGCAGGCTCCCCATGTCGAGCTGGATGATGCGCTTTCCTTGCAGCCCCTCCGGCACGTCCTTGTGCACGATGCGCTGGGCGAGCCCCTCGGCGATCGCCGTCTTCCCCACCCCCGGTTCGCCGATCAGCACCGGGTTGTTCTTGGTCCTGCGCAGCAGGATCTGCACCGCCCGCCGGATCTCGTCGTCGCGCCCGATCACGGGGTCCAGCTGGCCCTCCCGTGCCCGCTGCGTCACATCGATCCCGTAGCGCTCGAGCGCTTCGAAGCTCGACTCGGCCGTGCGGCTGTCGACGGTGCGGCCGCCGCGCACGGCCCGGGCGGCCTCGAGCAGCGCCTTGGCCGCGGGCAGGGCCTTCACGGCCTCGCCGCCCTCCTCGCGCGCCGCGACAAGCAAGGCGTCGGCGGCCACGAACTGATCGCCGAACTCGCCCGCCAAGCGCTCCGCCCGCTCGAACACGCCCGCCATCTCCGGGGCCATGTACTCGCCCTCGCCGCCCGACACGCGAGGCAGCTGCGCCAGGGCGGCGTCCAGCGCCGCCTGTGCCTGGGCCAGCTCACCTCCCGCACGCTCGACCAGGCGCGCGGGCGGTCCCTCCGCGTCGGCCAGCAGCGAGGCAGCCAGGTGCGCGGCCGTCACCTGCTGATGGTGGCGGCTGCGGGCGATCTGCTGCGCGCCGGCGACGGCCTGAAGCGCGGTCTCCGTGAACCGTTCGGCATCCATGCCATCGATGATAGAAACTTGAGTGTATCTATGTCAAGTTTTCTCAGCGGACTGTGTCCTCCGCGCCGCCGTCGCGACGCGGGCCCGCCGCTCCCGCGCGGCCCTCAGGACGAAGCGGCGTCCGCCAGCGCCTGGCGCCAGGCCTCTTTCCCCTGCTCGTCCAGCACACGGAAGGTCTCGTCGCTCAGCTGCAACGACGCGGCCCCCACGTTCTGCTCCAGGTGGGCCACCTTGCCCGTGCCGGGGATCGGCAGCATCGCCGGGCTGCGCTTCAGCAGCCAGGCGAGCGCGACCTGGCCCGGCGTCGCTCCCGTGTCGCGGGCCACGCGGTCCAGGACGCCGCCCTCCGCGGCGAGCCGGCCGGCCGCGAGCGGAAACCACGGGATGAAGCCTATGCCGTGGGCCTCGCAGTAGTCGAGCACCCCTTCGCTGGCGCGGTCGGCCAGGTTGAAGCGGTTCTGGACCGTGGCGACCGGGAAGTGACGCTGCGCCGCCTCGATCTCCTCGACGGTGACCTCGCTCAGCCCCAGATGGCGCACCAGCCCCTCGTCTCGCAGCTGCCTCATCGCATCGAACTGCTCGTCGCGCGGCACGCGAGCGTCGATGCGATGCAGCTGCCACAGGTCGATGCGTTCGAGATCCAGCCGTCGGAGGCTCATCAGCACGCACTGGCGCAGGTACTCGGGGCGCCCCACGGGAACCCACACGTTGGGCCCGTGGCGGGTGTGGGCGCCCTTGGTCGCGACGACGATCCCGCCGTAGGGCGCGAGCGCCTCCCTGATCAGGTCCTCGCTGACGAAGGGGCCGTAGGCGTCGGCCGTGTCGATGAAGTCGATGCCGAGGTCGCGGACGCGCCTCAGCACCCTCAGGGCCTCGTCGCGATCCTCCGGCTCGCCCCACATGCCGGGCCCCGTGATCCTCATGGCGCCGAAGCCCAGCCGGTGGACTTCGAGGTCCCCCTGGATCGTGAAGGTCCCGCTGTCGGTGACGGAAAGTCCGCTCATGCTCGCTCCTTCGCTGGTCGTTGGGCTGGCGATCTCCCGGGCCGCGCCTGCGCCGGCCCGACCCCATTGTGATCCAGCCGCGCCGAATGCCGTGTGCCGGTGACGGTGCGCCTGGCGGCCCAAGCGGGCCGGCAGCCTACGACGTGGAGGCGGCCCCTGCAGTGGGCCGCCTCCACGTCGTAGGCTCGGTCGTTCCTCGGCGCGGTTGCCCGGCGCCGGACGCTGCGCCTCAGGCCGCCACCGCCTCCTTGAACTCCGAGACGAGCGTGCTGATGCTCGCCTTGGCGTCGCCAAAGAGCATGCGCGTGTTGGGTTTGAAGAACAGCGGGTTGTCCACTCCGGAGAAGCCCGGGTTCATCGAGCGCTTGAGCACGAAGGTCGTGCGCGCCTGGTCGACATTGATGATCGGCATGCCGTAGAGCGGGCTGGTCTCGTCCTCGCGCGCGGCCGGATTGACCACGTCGTTCGCCCCGATGACGACCGCCACGTCGACCGTCTCCATCGTGGGGTTCACGTCCTCGGGCTCGACCAGCTGCTCGTAGGGCACGTTCGCCTCCGCCAGCAGCACGTTCATGTGGCCGGGCATGCGGCCCGCCACCGGGTGGATGGCGTAGCGGACCTCGGCGCCGTTGTGCTCGAGCAGGTCGGCAAGCTCCTTCACCACGTGCTGCGCTTGCGCAACGGCCATGCCGTAGCCCGGCACGAAGATCACCGAGCTGGCGGCCTCGAGGATGTAGTAGGCGTCCTCGGCGGTGATCGGCTTGACCTCGCCCTCGACCTTCATCGTGCCCGCGGTGGTCACCGCGCCGAAACCACTGAACAGCACGTTGGCGAGCGAGCGGTTCATCGCCTTGCACATCACCTGGGTGAGGATCAGGCCCGACGCACCGACGAGGGTGCCGGCCACGATCAAGACGTTGTTTCGGATCACGAAGCCGGCGGCCATGCCCGCCACACCAGAGTAGCTGTTCATCAGCGAGATGACGATCGGCATGTCGGCGCCGCCGATGGGGATGACCGCCAGCACGCCCAGGATCAGCGACAGACCGATGACGGCGAGCAGCAGCGGGTAGGTGTTCGGCGGCGTGATGATGAAGATGACGCCCAGCACGACGGCGCCGCCGACGATAAGGGCGTTGACCGGCTGCTGCCCCCGGAACAGCATCGGCCTGCCGGGCATGGTTTCGGAGAGCTTGCCCCAGGCGATGACCGAGCCGGTGAACGCCACCGCCCCGACGAGCACCGCGAAGAAGATGGCGATGGCGGTGACCAGGTCGGGGTGCGGGTTGCGAACGTACTC
>Ga0307441_1000096_pt1 | contig 38245 bp, 28 predicted proteins | sample SalMarWE160420MG_FD_202149 | JGI IMG/M metagenome (GOLD analysis project Ga0307441, IMG submission 202149) | Salt marsh sediment microbial communities from the Plum Island Ecosystem LTER, Massachusetts, United States - WE1604-20 | ecosystem: Environmental > Aquatic > Marine > Intertidal zone >... | reverse complement strand
AGATCCTGCAAGGAGCGCCGGCCGACGTCTTCGCGAGCGCCAACGCGGTGCAGATGAGGCGCGTGACCGAGGCCGGCTTGCAGCAGGGTCCGGCCACACCCTTCGCAGGCAACCGGCTGGTGGTGCTGGTGCCGCAGCACGCCTCCATCCACACCCTGGCCGACCTGGCACGACCGGGGCTCCTGCTCGTGCTGGCCGCCCCGCAAGTCCCCGCCGGTCACTACGCGGAGCTGATGCTCGACGCCGCGGCGAAGGCCGCCGCCTACGGGCCGGCGTTCGCGCGCGCGGTCCGGGCCAACGTGGTCTCGCGCGAGCCCAACGTGCGCCAGACGGCCGCCAAGGTCGCGCTCGGAGCCGCCGACGCGGCCATCGTCTACGCCACCGACGCGCGCGGCCTCGGGGGCGTTCGCGCCGTGCCCATCCCTGCGGACCTGCAGCCCACCATCGTCTATCCGCTGGTCGCCTTGCGCCACGGCGGGGACCCGGCGGGTGCCACCGCCTTTCGCGCCTTCGTGCTCTCGCCTGCCGGCACCGCGGCGCTCGCCTCGTACGGCTTCATTCCGCCACCCTGACCGGTCACCCGGACGTGCGGACGCGACTCTCCCCCGGCCTGCTGATCGGCGCCGGCCTGGCGCTCATGCTGCTGCTGGTGCTGCCGACGCTGGCGCTCCTGGCACGCTCGGCGCGGCCGGCCTTCCTGGCCGCCGTGCTCGACCCCACCGTCACCGCCGCCCTGCGCCTGAGCCTCGGCACCACCGCGGTCAGCCTGCTGGCGACGGTGGTGCTCGGCACGCCGGTGGCGTACCTGTTGGCGCGCTTCACGTTCCGGGGCAAGGTGTTGCTCGAAGCGCTGCTCGACCTGCCTCTGGTGCTGCCGCCGGTGGTTGCCGGCCTGGCGCTGCTGCTGCTGGTCGGCAGGCGCGGTCTGCTGGGCGCGCCGCTGGCGGCCATGGGCGTGCACGTGGCCTTCACCAGCGTTGCCGTGGTGCTGGCACAGCTCTTCGTCGCCAGCCCCCTGTACGTGCGCAGCATGAAGGCCGCCTTCCGGGCCACGCCGCCGAGCCTGGAGGCCGCCGCCGTCACCCTGCACGCGTCGCGATTGCGGGCCTTCCGGCGCGTCACGCTCCCCCTCACGCTGCCGGCCTTCATCGAGGGCTGCGTCCTCACCTGGACCCGCGCCCTGGGCGAGTTCGGCGCCACCATCGTGGTGGCCGGCAGCCTGGCGGGACGGACCCAGACCATGCCGCTGGCGATCTACGCGGAGCTCGAGCGCAACCTCGATGCTGCGCTCGCCATGGGCGCCATCCTCACGCTGGCGGCCTTCGCGCTGCTGCTCGCCTTCAGGCGTCTGACCCGCGCGACCTGACGGGGCGTCGCGGCGGCGTGGTTGCGCCGCCGCGCGACGGTGTAAGCTCGCTGCGTGTCCAGCCCAGCCGACGACCCCCGGCCCGTCATCCTCATGACCACAGGCACCGTGCCGCGCGAGCGCGGGCTTCGCCGCAACGACACCATCCAGGGCCACAACTATGCCCTGGCCGTGGCCGCCGCCGACGCCGTCCCGCTGCTGGCGCCCAACGTCGATGCTGCGCTCGCCGACCGCTACGCGGACGCAGCCGACGGGCTGCTCCTCACCGGCGGTGTGGACATCGACCCCTACCTCTTCGACGCCAGCCCCCATCCCGACCTGGGATCGGTGGACCGCCGTCGCGACGCGTTCGAGCTGGCCCTGTACCGTGCCTTCCGCGAGCGGGGCAAGCCGGTGCTGGGGATCTGCCGCGGCATCCAGCTCGTGAACGTCGCACATGGCGGCAGCCTGCACCAGCACCTGCCGCGGGTGCCCGACACCGAGCAGCACGCGCAGAGGGACGTCACCGGGGCTCCTTTGCAGCGGGTGGCGCTGGAGCCCGGCTCGCGCCTGGCGGAGGGCTTCGGAACACAGGTGCTGCGCGTGAACAGCTTCCATCACCAGGCAGTGGACCGCGTAGGCGACGGCCTGCGTGCCGTGGCTCGCGCCGATGACGGCATCGTCGAGGCGCTCGAGCTCGATGACGGTGACGACGCGTTCGTCGTGGCGGTTCAGTGGCACCCCGAGATGTGCTGGGACACCCACCCCGAGCACCACACGCCGTTCCGCATGCTGGCGGACGCCTGCCGCTCGTGGCGGCGCGCCGCCATGGGCACCGACGCGAGAGCCGGCAAGCGTCCCGCCGCCGGCCGTTGACATCCGCCGGCCTTCTGGTAGACTCCTGTCCATGACGTACATGCTGGAAGGGGGTGGTGCCGTGGACGACGGCTATGGCTACCTGGCCCCAGACAACGCGCCCGCGCGCCTGACGCGAGGCGTCAGCGTACACCGGCACGGTCTCCTACCGGCGACAGACTGACCCGGCTCGACTCACGAAACACAGCCGACCCGCGTCGCCATCCGGGGCCGGTCGCCCCCGCAGGACGACGAGGAGAGCCCCATGGTGGTCGTGATGCACAAGCAGGCCTCGCAGGAGGCCGTCGAACGCGTGCTCGGCGAGATCCGTTCGCTCGGCTTCACGCCGCACGTGAGCGAGGGGGAGGAACGCACCCTGATCGGGGCTATCGGCCCCGCGCCGACCGAGGCCGTGCGCGAGCATTTGCAGGCGCTCGGCGGCGTCGACACGGTGGTGCGGATCACCAAGCCGTACAAGCTGGCGTCACGCGAGTTCCGCTTCGACGACTCGACCGTGACCGTCGGCGACGTCGCCATCGGCAACGGCGCGTTCGTGGTGGCGGCGGGCCCGTGCGGCGTCGAGAGCCGTGAGCAGCTCATCGCGGCCGCCGACATCGCCCGCCGACACGGGGCGCGCGTGCTGCGCGGCGGCGCGTTCAAGCCCCGCACCAGCCCGTACTCGTTCCAGGGCCTGGGCGAGGAGGGACTGGCGCTGCTCGGCGAGGCCCGCGAGTCCACCGGCATGCCGGTCGTGACCGAGGTGACCTCGCCCGAGCTGGTGGAGACCGTGGCCGGCAGCGCCGACATGCTGCAGATCGGTGCACGCAACACGCAGAACTTCGCGCTGCTGGCGGAGGTCGGCCGCAGCGCCAAACCGGTGCTGTTCAAGCGCGGCATATCCACCTCGATCGCCGAGTACCTGCAGGCGGCGGAGTACATCCTCAGCCAGGGCAACCCCAGCGTGGTGCTGTGCGAGCGCGGCATCCGCACCTTCGAGACCTCCACGCGCTTCACGCTGGACGTCAGCGCCGTGCCCGTGCTCAAGGAGCTGAGCCACCTGCCGGTGTGGGTGGACCCCAGCCACGCCGCCGGCCGCCGCAGCCTGGTGCCGCCGCTGGCGCTGGCGGCGGCGGCAGCAGGCGCCGACGGCCTCATCGTCGAGGTCCACCCGTGCCCCGAGGAGGCGCTCTCCGACGCCGCCCAGCAGCTCGACGAAGGCGAGTTCGGCGCTCTGATGACGCGCCTGCGAGGCGTGGTGACGGCGCTCGGGAAGACCCTCTGACATGCGTCCAGCCCCGCTGTTCGACACCATCGTGATCGCCGGTGTCGGCCTGCTGGGCGGCTCGGTGGGGCTGGGCGTGCATCAGCGCTTCCTGGCCCGGCGCACGGTCGGGCTCGACCGCGATCCGGCCTCGCTGGACGCCGCGCGCGGGCTCGGGGTGATCGACGAGACGCGCCTGAAGGTCGGGCCGTGGCTCTCGGACGCGGACCTGGTGGTGCTCGCCACGCCGGCGAGCGCGATCGTGCCGCTCGCCCTCGCCATGGCGCCCCACCTGCGGCCGGATGCGATCGTCACCGACGTCGGCAGCGTGAAGTCCGCGATCGTCTCGGGCCTCGCCGAGCTGCGCTTCGTCGGCGGTCACCCCATGGCCGGCAGCGATCGCGCCGGGGTTCTCCATGCCGACAGCGCACTGCTGGAGAATGCGGTGTGGGTCCTGACGCCACGGCCCGACACCGACGAGGGGGCACTGGCGCGCGTGCACGGGTTCGTCGAAGCGCTCGGCGCCCGCCCCGTGCACGTCTCGCCCGAACGCCACGACCGCCTGGTGGCGACCGTCAGCCACCTGCCCTACCTGGCGGCGGTGGCGCTCACGACGCTGGTGGACCAGGACGACGAGCGCGAGCTCACCATGTTGCTGGCCGCCGGCGGCTTCCGCGACCTCACGCGGGTGGCGTCCGGGAGCCCCCTCATGAGTCGCGACATGGTGGCAGGAAACCGTGAGGCGGTGCTGGCTGCGCTACGGGCGTTCCGCGCCGAGCTCGAAGGGCTCGAGCGTCTGCTCGACGACGATGACGCGCTGCTGGCGCGCGCCGAGGAGGCCAAGCGCGTGCGCGACGGCATCCCGATCGTCCGTCGAAGCCTGCTGCCGGCCCGCCACGAGCTGGTGATCGCCGTCCCGGATCGTCCCGGCGAGTTCGCCCGCATCACCCGGGCGCTCGGCGAGGCCATGGTCAACATCAAGGACCTGGAGGTGCTGGGCATCCGCGAGGCGGGCGGCGCGGTGCGCATCGCGCTCGAGTCGGAAGAGGCCCTGACGCGGGCCCGGAACGCCCTCGAGAGCGCGGGCTACGAGGCCCGCAGCGGCAACGGCGGCTGACGTGGCGGCGGCGCGCGAGGCTCTCTTCGAGCTCGCGGTCAACCGCGCCGCTGCGGTGGCGGGCCGCCTGGCCATCGCGCCGGACGATCCGGCCCGGCGCGGCGAGCTCGAGGTCTGGTACCTGAAGACCCGCTTCGCCTACCGCGTGCCGTTCGATGCCGTGCTGGACGCGCTATCCCTATGGCCCGGCGGCGACGTCCACTGGGTGGGCGGGCCGCACGGTGCCTGGCGGCCGGGACCCGCCCCGCAAGCCTAGAACCGCGAGCAAGACGCCGTGGCGGCCTAGTCGTCGATGGTCATGCGGTAGCGCCCGCTGTGGCCGTCATCCATCACCACCACGTGCGCCCGCTGGCGGCCGCGCTGGTAGTGGGCCGAGATGCGGTCCCAACGTGGCGTGAGATCCGTACGGATCCAGCCGCGAGCGGCCATGTGCTCGTCGACGTCGCGGAAGACGCCGTAGAGTGACGTGTCGGAGTGGAATACGGTCTCGTAGTGGTGCGGACCCGCGCGGTGCTGGATCACCACCACGCCCGGGAACGTGAACTGCAGTCCGAGGTGGGCCCACACGATCACGTTCTGACGGGCCACGGGCCGCGAGCCGGGCCGCATCGTCACGGTGCAGCCGCTCAACAGGACCGCGAGGGCGATTGACACCAGCACGGGGATCACTTTGCGTTCACGAAGACGTGCCATGTCGTACCTCCCCTCCGTTAGGGTGCCGGAGGCACCGGGCGCGCAGCAGCCACCCGCCCAGGCGCTGTCATGGTAGGCGACTGCGCGGGGTCTTTCTGTGAGATGCCCTTGATCGTTCCTTGATCCACCGCCCCACCCCGGACGCGCGGGAAGGCGCCGGCAGCGTGATCGGGACGGGACATCCGGCGGCTCGGGCGTGCGCTATTCTTGCGCCATGCACCTCGAGCCGGGGAGCCTGGTGGACCGCCACGGGAGGGTCGTGCGCGACCTGCGCGTGAGCGTGACCCCGCGCTGCAACTTCCGTTGCCACTACTGCGACCCGCTGGGCGCCGGCGGACACGAGCCGCCCGGCACCCTGAGCGTGGACCGGATCGCGGTGGTGCTGCGCGCCGCTGCGGCGCTGGGGATGAGCTCGATCCGTTTCACCGGCGGCGAGCCGCTCCTCCGCAAGGAGCTGCCGGCGATGATCCGCGTCGCCAAGGGCGAGCTGGGCATACCCGACGTGGCCGTCACCACCAACGCCAGCGCCCTCGAGCAGCGCCTGCCCGAGCTCCAGGACGCGGGGCTCGACCGCCTCAACATCTCCATCGACGCGCTCGACCCGGACGTGTTTCGCGACATCACCCAGGGCGGCGACGTGGGCCGCGTGTGGCGCGGCATCGAGGCCACGGCGGCGGCCGGCATGACACCGGTCAAGCTCAACACGGTGGTGATGCGGGGCCTCAACGACGGCGAGATCGCCGCCCTCGCCAGGCTCACCGCGGAGCGGCCCTTCCACGTGCGCTTCATCGAGTACATGCACCTGAACAACGTGGGGGCGTCCGCCTACCGCGATCGCTTCATGGCCGGTGCGGACATCCGGGCGCGTGTCGAGGCGGCCGTGGGCGAGCTCGAGCCGGTCGACACCGACCCCTCGGCACCGGCGCGGCTGTTCCGCGTGCCCGGCTGGCCCGGCGCCATCGGCTTCATCAATCCCGTAACGGAACCGTTCTGCGGCGCCTGTAGCCGCATGCGCGTCACGTCCGACGGCATGTTGCGCCCCTGCCTGCTCACCGACCGCGAGTACGAGCTCCGCAACGCCCTCGCCGCGGACGACCCGGTGGCCGCGGTGATCGAGCGCTTCCTGGTCGGGGCCCACCGCAAGGTGGCCTCGGGCCTCACCGCGCCCGTCGATCGGCCCCGCACCATGGTGGCGATCGGCGGCTGAGCCGGCAGGCGTCAGCCCGGCAGCTTGAACAGCGCCGCCATGCCCTGTCCCCCGCCGACGCACATGGAGATGATCCCGAACTCCTTGCCGCTGCGGCGCATCTCGGCGAACAGGTCGGCCGCGATGCGCGAGCCGGTGGCGCCGAGCGGATGCCCGATGGCGATCGCTCCCCCGTTGACGTTCAGCTTCTCGTCGGGGATGCCCAGCTCGAGCTGAGAGTACAGGCACTGGCTCGCGAACGCCTCGTTGATCTCGACCAGGTCGACGTCGTCGAGCGTCATGCCGGTCTTGTCCAGGAGCTTGCGGATGGCCGGTACGGGACCGATGCCCATGATCTCGGGCGGCACCCCCACCACCGCCGCCTGCACGAACACCGCCAAGGGCTGCAGGCCCAGGGCCTCCGCCCTGTCCCGGGTCATGGCCACCGTCATGGCGGCGCCGTCGTTCAAAGGGCTCGAGTTGCCGGCCGTCACGGTGGCGGCCGCGTCCTCGGCGAACACCGTCTTCAGCGCGGCGAGCACCTCGAGGCTGGTGTTCGCGCGCGGGCCCTCGTCGTGCGAAAGCACCACGTCGTGCCAGCTACCGGCCTCGTCGCGAACGCGCGTCGGCACGCTGACCACGTGCCCGTCCAGCTTACCCGCCTCACGCGCGGCGATCGCCTTGCGGTGGCTCGCCATCGCGAAGCCGTCCTGCGCCTCGCGTGACATCCCGAAGCGCCGGGCGACCTCCTCGGCGGTCTGCCCCATGCTGTGGTAGGCACCGGGCTTGCGCGCGGCCAGAGCGCGGTTGAAGGCCGGCTCACGCCCGCCTATCGGTACCCGGCTGGTGCAGTCGCTGCCGCCGGCCAGGACCACCTCGTTCATGCCGGCGGCGATGGCGTGCACCCCCTGGACGATCACCTGCAGCCCGCTGGCGCAGAAGCGGTTGATGGTGGCACCGGCCACGCTGTCGGGCAGCTCCGCGATCTGGGAGGCGATGCGGGCCAGGTTGTAGCCGGCCTCCCCCTCCGGGTGGGCGTTGCCCACGAGGACGTCGTCGATGTCTACCGGGTCGAGACCCGGGCTGCGCGCCACCGCCTCGCGTATCACCAGCGCCGCCAGATCGTCCGGCCGCGTGTCCTTCAATAGCCCCTTGTGCGCCCGTCCCACGGGCGTCCTGATGGCGGCGGTGATCACGACCTCACGCACGCTGCTCCGTCTCCCTCCCGCCCGAGCCGGCGAGGCAAGCGGGCCCTGCCGCCGCCGACGCCGGCACGCCGGCCGCGGTCAGCTGTTCCAAGGCCGGAGCAGGATCACGCCGTCTTTCAGGTGCGCCACTTCCGGTCCCTTGGCTTGCTGGCTGTCATCTCCGGCCTGCGCCACGGCGCTGCCGATGCGGAGCTGCGGGCTGAGGATGCGTTCGGCCCACACCACCGCCTTCTCGTTGCCGCCGGCACCGGCATGCGCCAGGCCGCGCAGCGTTCCCACCACGATGATGTCGTCATTGGCGATGATCTCGGCGCCGGCGTTGACGTCCCCCAGCACCACCACCGAGCCCGTCGACTCGATGCGCCCCCCGCTGCGCACGGTCCTCGCCACGATCACGGTTTCCCCCCGCGCCTGCGGGGCCGCCACCGGAGGCCGCAGCTCGGTGAGGGTGCCGCCGGCGTCCCTGACCGCCTGGGCCACGTGCTCGAGCACGCCGAAGGGCACCTTGCCGCCGACCTCCACGACCACCCGGTCCGACAGCAACTCGGCGTGGGCCTTCAGGTTGGCGTCGACCCCCTCGAGCGTGTCGGTCTCTTCGAGACTCAACAGGATGCCGCCCCGCGTTCCGCGCGCCTTCATCAGGGAATGTGCACCTCCACGCCGTGCAGCTTCCAGTATCCAGCGAGGAAGTCCCGCGCCACCGGGACCGACACGTAGGAGCTGGCGCCACCGTACTCGAGGAATACCACGATGGCGATCTTGGGGTCCTTGACCGGGCTGAAGCCCATGAACCAGGCGTGGGTCCAGTTGCCGCCGCGGCTGGTCTGCGCCGTTCCCGTCTTCCCCGCCACGCTGACGTTGTCCGGGAACACCGACGGCCCCAGGAACCACTTCTCGGGGAACGCCGTGAACGCCAGCCGCATGCCGTGGATGAGGGTGTCCCAGGACGAGCCCTCGATCTGCCGGATCTGCGGCTTGACCGGCGTATCGCCCACCTTCGCCACCAGGTGCGGCTTGGCGTCCATGCCGTGCTCGGCGACGGTGCTGACGAGCTGGGCGAGCTGGACCGGCGTCGCCAGCGTGTCCCCCTGGCCGATGATGGTGTTCAGCGTGTAGCCCGGCAGCCAGCCGTGCTTGTATTGCGGTTGGGCGTGGACCCATTGCAGGGTCGGCACGCGCCCGCTCTGCTCGTCGGGCAGCCCCACGCCCACCGGGCTGCCGTAGCCGAAGCGATGGGCGTTGTCGACCAGGTCCGACATGAAGCCGTTCCAGCCCGACGAGAAGTTGGGCGTGGTGAGCGCGGCGTTCCAGAAGAAGGTGTTGCAGCTGTCCGCGATCCCCTGGGCGACGTCGTACGGCCCCTTGTCGAAGGTGGCCCAGTTGTGGAACGTCACCCCGCCGTAGCGGATGTCGGCGGCGCAGTCGAACTTGGACTGCGGGTTGATGAAGCCGTCTTCCAGCATGGTGTAGGCGGTGATGATCTTGAACGTCGAGGCCGGCGGGTAGGCCTGGATGGCGCGGTTCTCGAGCGGCCGGTTGGCGGAGTCCTGGAGGATGCGGTCGACCGCGGCGGCGTTGACCGGGAGGTGCGTGAACAGGTTCTCGTCGAAGGTGGGCGCGCTCGCCATCGCCAGGATTTCCCCGTTCTTGGGGTCGACCGCCACGATGGCGCCGTGGACCTCCTTGGCCAGTGGCAGCTTCTGGCGCTTGCGGTCCTGGTTGACGTACTTCAGGGCGGCCTTCAGGGTGTCCTCGGCGAGGCGCTGGACCTGCGGCTCGATGGTGAGGGTGACGTTCTCACCCGGCTGCGCCGGCCACAGAAGCGTAGTGCGCACCACGTTGCCGACGTTGTCCACCTCGACCAGGCGGGCGCCGACGGTGCCGTGAAGCGCCTTCTCGTAGCTCTTCTCGATGCCCATCACGCCGATCAGGCCGTTCGCGGTGTAGCCGGGGTCCCGCTTCGGATCGGCCTGGGTGGTGTAGCCCACGGTCTGGGCCGCGAGGTTGGTCGGGTAGGTCCGCTCGATGCGCTGCCTGAGGTAGAGGTTGGGGTGCCCGGCGACGCGCTCCTCGATGGCCGGCACCAGCTTGTCGGGAATGTTGAAGGCCAGCACGGTGCCGTTGCGGACCTCCTCGGGGTTGTTGGGGTCCGGCGGCTTGGGCTCGCCTGTCACACCGAGCAGCTTCTTCAGCCGTGACCACTCGGGGACGGGCCCGCCGCGATACATCAGGTCGTAGGCGATGCGGTCGTCGGCCAGAACCGTGCCGTCGGCAGCCAGGATGCGCCCGCGAAGCGGCGTGATCGGCCTCTGCTGCGTAGCGTTCTGCTCGCTCTTGGCCGTGAACTCCTGGGCCATGGCGAGCTGCAGGTACATGAGCCTGGCGGTGTAGACGACCAGCAGCGTCAGCACCAGCGCCAGCAGCAACCGGCCGCGGCCGTTCACAGCGGCTCCTTGCGCAGGAGCCGGCTACGCCGCAGCAGGGCCCGCGCCGGCGCGCGCCGCATCAGAGCAGTTCCTTGCGGAGCAACCGGCTCCGCTGCAGGAGCGCGGCCCCCCACGGCAGCAACAGCAGGCCCGCCGCCACGGTGAGCACGCTCTCGACCGCGGCGACCGCGCCCATGCGCACCAACGACTCGCTGGAGCCCGTCAGCCACAGCAACAGCGGTACCATGGCCAGCCACTTGCCGGCCTCGGCAGACAGGATCACCAGGCCGCGCTCGAACACGCCCGACTGGGTGAGCTGCGCGCGTACGATGCTGGCCGCAAGCGCCGCGGCTGCCAGCGCGAAGGCGTGCACGCCGAGCACCCCGGCTCCCATCAGGTCCTGCAGCAAGCCTACGCCGTAGGCCAGCAGCACCAGCTGCCAGGGCTGGATGCGCCACAGCAGGATGAGCACCGCGAGCATGAAGAGGTCCGGCGTCGGGAAGGGGTTCATCAGGGCTGCCAGGAAGCCTTGCGCGATCACCAGCACCAGGTAGAACAGCAGCAGCCGCATGGCCTCAAGTCTACCGTTGCCGGCACCGCGTCCGGCCGAGGAAGGCTGCCAGCGCGCCCGGCCCGCTGCCCGGCGCTGCCCACGCCCGCGTCTCACCGGCCCGTAGCCGCGCCATGGGCGGGCGCGCGGGTTTAAGGTAGTGCGCATGGCGATCCTACTCATCCACGGCGGCGCCGGTTCCCACCCCGAGGACGTCGAGAGCGACACCGTCGCAGGCCTCGAGCGTGCCTGCCACGCCGGCTACGTGGCGCTGACGGACGACGCCGCTGCCCCGGCCGAGCGCTCGGCGGCGCTCGCCGGCGCGCTGGCGGCGGTGTCCTCCATGGAGGCCAACCCGGCGGCCTTCAACGCCGGCATCGGCGGCTCGCCCACGCGCGACGGCACCGTCGAGCTCGATGCCGCGGTGATGCTCTCCGACGGCAGCAGCGGTGCCGTCACCCTGGTGCGGAACACGCCGTTCGCGGCGCGCCTCGCCGAGCGCGTGCGCACCGACACGCCGCACGCACTGCTGGCCGCCTACGGCGCCGAGGCGCTGGTCGACGACCCGGTGCCCAACGAGCACCTCCTCACGCCGCGAAGCCTGGCGGGGCTCGAGCGCTGGCGCGCCGGCCTTCTCGGCACCCCCGCCGGCTCCCCCGCCGGCTCCGGCACGGTGGGCGCGGTGGCGCTCGACGACGCCGGGCGCCTCGCCGCCGTCACCAGCACCGGCGGCATGGTCGGGAAGTGGAGCGGGCGCGTCGGCGACACGCCCATCGTCGGCGCCGGGACCTACGCCGACGAGCGCGTAGCGGTCTCCTGCACCGGCAGGGGCGAGGCGTTCATGCGTGCCGTCACCGCCAAGGCGCTCGCCGACGCCCTCGCCGCGGGAGCCGAGCTGGACAGTGCCTTGAGCGCGGCCCTCGAGGGCATCCGTCGCCAGGGCGGCACTGGCGGCCTCATCGCGGTGACGGCCGATGGCGCCTTCGGGATGGCGTTCAACAGCGCGAGCATGGCGCTGGCATGGAGCACCCCCAAGGGTGCCGAGGCGCGCCTGTCTCGCGCCGCCGGCATCAACGTCATGCGCGCGCCCTGACCCGGGACCGTCGTACCTCGCTTCCGGCTAGTCCCCGACACGGGCGAACGTCCCTGGGACGGCACGGAACCCGGCGCTATGCTCGTGACGTGATTCACACGGTTACCGTCAACCCTGCGCTGGATCTGACCTACCGCGTTGACGAGATCGTGTTCGACGACACCGTGCGAGCCCAGCACGTGCTGCGCTCGGCCGGGGGCAAGGGGATCAACGTCAGCCGGGTGAGCGCTCGCCTCGGCCACCCCACGGTGGCGATGGGCTTCGTGGGCGGCCGCGCCGGCGAGGAGCTCCAGGAGCGGCTCGAGGCCGAGCAGGTGCGCACCTGGTTCAGCCACGTGGCCGGCGCGACCCGCACCAACCCCATCGTGCAGGACGACGCCGGGCACCAGATCAGGGTGTCCAGCCCGGGCGCCGGAGTGGCGGCCGAGGACGTCGACGCGCTCGTCGAGAGCCTCTTCGACCTGCGCGCGCCGGACGTCCTGGCGCTGTGCGGCAGCCTGCTCCCGGGCATGCCGAGCGACTTCTACACCACTGTGGCTCGGCGCGCCGCGGCAGACGGCATCCGTGTGGCGATCGACGCCGACGGTCCGCAGCTCGCCTCGGCGCTCGAGGCCGGAGCGTACATGATCAAGCCCAACCGCTACGAGCTCGAGCGCCTCACCAACCGCCAGGTTGGCACGCGCGAGGACGCCGTGGCGGCGTCGCGGCCGCTTCTCCGTCAGGGCATCGAGGTGGTGCTCACCAGCCTGGGACCGCAGGGCGCCGTGCTGGTGAGCGGCGATTGCGCCCTGCACGCCTACGCGCCGCGCGTCACGGTCGACTCGGCGGTGGGCGCCGGCGACGCGATGCTGGCCGGAGCGCTGGTCGCCGCCGTCGATGGGGCTCCGTGGGAGACCGTGTTGCGCCTGGGCGTCGCCTGCGGCACCGCCACCGCCATGACGCCCGGCACGGAGCTGTGTCAGGACAGCGATGTCGAGGCGCTGCTGCCGCGGATCGTGGTGGAGACGCTTTGAGGAGCGCCGGCCCGGCGCGGCGCATCACGCGACGACGACATGGCCTCGAGACCGGTCTCGAAAACCCGTACCTGTCACGAGAATCGCAAATGACGTGCGTCTCTTCACAAGCTGTGGGCGGATGGAGTACACTCCCGGTCGGCGCCTGGAACCGCGGGCGCCGCGGCCTCCGCCCGGAGGCTAGTCCAGACTCGAGGATTCCGCGATGAACTACGAACGCGCGCTCCGCAGCCTGTCGATCCAACACCACCTCCACATCGGCGCGACCGCACCGCGACCGGTGTTCGACGACGGCAGCGACCGCCGCCCGGAAGCCCCTCGGCCCGCCGCCGTGCGGCCGGCATTGACCCTGCGCACGCTCTTCCGCCGGCACCGCTGACGCGTCGCGCGCCCGGCCCGTCCGCAGCGGACGACGGGCCTCGCCGCCGCGTCACGCGCGGCCTGCCAGGCGTGGCCGCCGAGTGTCAGGCCCGTCGTCCGAGACGGCTCGGCGCTACGGCGCGCCGCCGTTCAGCACCTGGGGCCAGCCGTCGACCCACACCAGGGGGCGGAGGCGAAACGTGGGCCAGCCCCCCAGCTCTGCGTCGTAGGCGTGGTAGATGAGCACCTCGCCGTGGTCGGTGGCGACCACCGCTTCATGTCCGGGGCCGCGCCAACGGCCCTCGCCGGCGACCAGCAAGGTGCCGCCGCCTCGCAACATCGGCACCCCGGCGCGGTCGACCTAAGGGCCCGTGATGACGGGGGCACGGCCCACCCGGATGTTGTATGTGCTGTCGGGGCCGCGGCAGCAGGAGTCGAAGGACACGAACAGGTAGTAGTAGGGCGGACGGTAGACGCGGAACGGCGCCTCGATGGCGTGCGGCGGCTGCGGCCGGCTGGCGAGCGTGTAGAGGGTGGTGTCCGCGCTCGACGGCAGGCCGCTGACGGGATCGAGGCGCCGCAGCTCGATTCCGCTCCAGAAGCTTCCGAATGCCAACCACACGTTCCCATCCGCGTCGGTGGCGATGTTGGGGTCGATCGCGTTGACCGCATCCGAGGTCCGCGACTCGAGCACCATGCCCCGGTCGGTCCAGGCGTAGGCAGGGTCGTGCGGGTCGAGGGTCGGGCTGGTCGCCAGGCCGATCACCGAGCGGTTGCTGCCGAACGTCGAGATGGCGTAGTGGAGATGGTAGGTGCCGGCGAAGTAGGAGATGTCGGGCGCCCACACATCACGCACGCCGGGGACCTCCCGGCGGAACCAGTCGGGCGGCTTGAACCATACCCGGCCGCACAGGGCCCACGTCCGCAGATCGGGTGAGCAGTGGATGGGGATGCCGGGCCCCGTGCTGAAGAGGTACCAGGTGTCGCCCTGGCGGATCATGACGGGATCGTGGATCTGACGGATGCCGTCCTGCAGTGGCGGTCCGGCTCCGTCCGAACCGACGCCGGAGCCTGCGACGTCCTGGGCGGAAGCCCAAGCCATGCCGAGGAGGACGAGGCAGATCGCGACGAGGGTCGCGCCGCGGCCGGGCCCCTCGTTCGCCGGCCGCGCCCTCACGCGAGCTCGAAGCTCAGCGCCGTCACGGAATGCGGCTCGAAGCTGGTCTCGAAACGCGTACCGGATGCCCGCAGGGTCGCGTCGCGCACGCCGACCACGTCCGGGTGCTCGAAGCTGTTGACCGACTTCACGTCGGGACCGTTGATGACCTCGACCGCCACCGGACCCGCGAAGCGCCCGGCGTCGAGCCGGATCTCGGCAGTCATCTCCTCGTCCGGGCTGCGGTTCACCACGAACAGGGCGAGCCGCTTGGCCTTGGCGTCGAGGGTGGCCGACACGTCGAGGGTCCGCAGCGCCGGGGACCGCACGCTCGAGAACGTGTCGCCGCTCCAGTGCACGTCGAGCGCCACGCTACCGGCGGTGCGTCGGATCACCTCGAAGGGGAAGAAGGTCGTCTGCAGCAGCAAGCCGTCGGCGCGCGTGACGATCGGGGCGATGACGTTGACGATCTGCGCCAGGTTGGCCATCTTCACGGTGCGGGCGTGGCGGAAGAAGGCATTGAAGTGCATGGCGACCGCCAGAGCGTCCTCGAGGTTGTACACCTCCTCGAGCTTCTCCTCGTTGCCGGTGCGGTACCACACGTTCCACTCGTCCACCGCGATCGGGATCAGCTCCGCCATGGCGTTGGCCACCTGCAGCGCCCGCAGCAACCCCTCGTAGCCGCTCAGACGATCCTCCATCTGCTCGGAGATGGCCATGTAGCTGGCGTAGTCGTCGTCGGCGAAGCCGCGCTCGGTGTTGTTGCCGACGTACCAGTGCAACGCCAGATAGTCGATGAGACGGCCCGCCTGCTCGACGAGGAGCTGCGTGCGCTCGACCCAGTGCCTGTCCCAGACGCTCACGGCGGACGCCACGAGCTTGATGCTCGGGTCGGTCCACTTCATGACCTTGGCGTACTCGGTGAAGGCGCGTGCGTACTCGTCGGGGGTCTTCATCCCGATCTGCCAGGGCCCGTCCACCTCGTTGCCGATGCCCCAGTACCTGACGTTGTGCGGCCGTTCGTAGCCGTGCCGCTGCCGCAACTTCACCAGCGCGGTGTCCTTGGTGCCGTTGCAGTACTCCAGCCAGTCGCGCGCCTCGCGCATGTCGCCGTCGCCGACGTTGACCGCCAGGTAGGGCTCGGTGCCGAGGCGGCGGCAGAAGGCGACGAACTCGTTGGTGCCGAAGCTGTTCGGCTCGATGTCGTGCCAGGCGAGCTCCATGCGCGCCGGCCGGTCGTCCTTCGGGCCCACGCCGTCGCGCCAGCGGTAGCCGGACACGAAGTTGCCGCCCGGGTACCGCATGACCGGCATCGCCAGTCGCTTCAGCGCACTCAACACGTCCCGGCGCAGGCCGTCGGCGTCCGAGAGGGGGGACCCGGGGTCGTAGACGCCGCCGTAGATACAGCGGCCGAGGTGCTCCGCGAAGCCGCCGTAGATGTTCGGATCGATCGCGCCGACGATGCGCTCGAGGTCGATCTTGATGCGGTTGGCCATGGCTTCCTCCTGCGTGCGTAGGGGGGAGAGCGCCTCAGGGCGCCGCCCTCATGGCTGGCGACCAGCGCGCCGTCGAGGAAGACCCGGGCCGCACAGTCCACGGCTCCCAGGTGCAGCAGCACGCGAGCATCCGCCCACGCCTCCGGCACGCTCAGGCTGCGCCGGTACCACACGACGGGGTGGAAGCCGGCGTCGTTTACGCCCGACAGAGGCGCTTCCGGGGCGAACGGGACCTCGATGTGGCCGCTCCAGACCACGTCGCTCAAGCGCGTGGTAGGGCTGAAGCCGCACTCCCACCGGCCATCGAGGCTAAGACACCTGGAGCGCCTGAGCTGGGGCCGTGGATGCGACGCGTCCCCCATACCCTTCTCCCAATGCTCTGCCGGTCCTGGCGGCACTAGCCACTCCGTGCGGTTTCCATGCCCTTCATGCACCGGCACCCAACAGGATTTGAACAAGTTGAGCATAGGCAAGCGTTTTCTCGGGTGTCAAGGTCGCATGTCCCTCGCCAAGACACCGTGCGCCAGGGCCAGCGTGCCTACCCCTCGACGCGGATCCCGCCCTTCTCCACCAGCCAGTCCACCGCTTCCTTGACGGCCTCGAACGTCCCGCGAGGGGTGTAGCCCAGCAGGTGGCGCGCCTTCTCGATCGAGGCATTGGGGGAGCGCCCAACGTGGTCGAGGGTCACGGCCGCATCCCCCTCGTCGACCTGCGCCCGCCACGCCTCCCACGGCAAGAACGCGAGCTCCGCCTCTCGGCCGAACCAGCGTGCGACCTCGCGCGCATACCCCTGCAGCGTCACGGCCTGTGGTGAGACGACGTGGAAGCTCTCGCCCACGGCGACGCTCCAGTTCAGGATGGCGAGCTCGAAGGCCGCCGCGACGTCATCGGCATGGACATGGTGCAGCGTGGCGAGCCCGCGCCCGGGCAGGCCCAGGCGACGACCGTTGGCGAGCCGCTCGAAAACCCCCAGGTCGAGGTTCCCGGCGGGGTTCACCGGCGCCCAGCCGGGCCCGACGATGTGGCCGGGGTGGAGCACGGTGGCCGCAAAGCCGCCGAGGCGGGCCCGCTCCAGCAGGTAGGCTTCGATCGCCGCCTTGCCGACCCCGTACGCGCCGTACGGCCGGCGCGGTGCGCTCTCCAGGGTCGGCACCAGTTCGGCGGGTCCGTGGACCCAGATGGTCCCGCAGTGAAGGAAGTGCTGCACCCGTCCTTCAAGCGCCTCGACGAGCTGCCGGCAGCTTTCCGGCTGGAAGCAGATGAGATCGACCACGATGTCAGGCTCGAGCGCCGCGATGCGCGCCCCGAAGGCGCCGCGTGCCTCCTCCTCGGCGCGGTCGAGGCGAACCCGCTCGAGCGAGCCCGATGCAGGCCACGGCTTGTAGGGCGCACGCTCGCCTCGGCTGAGCGCGACGACCTCGTGCCCGAGAGCGATGAGGCGGGGAACCAGGTAGCTGCCGATGTGGCCGGTGGCGCCTATGACCACGGTGCGCATGGTGAATCCTCCTTCGGAGCTCTCGATCACGCCAGGGTCGTGTTCTGTGGCGCGACGAACCGCCGCGCCGCCGGTCGGGGAGCGAAACGGCCCGCCGTGACGTGGTCACGGCTCGCTGAGGCGGCACCGCACCGCGACCGGCATCGCAACGGCCGCCGCGACCCGCGTCCCCGTGGCACCGGGTGAACGCCACGGCGCGTTCAGGTGGCGCAGCGGCCGCGTCGGCGACGGGGGCGCCGCGCTACTTCCGCTGCAACCACACCGCCATCTCCCCGGGGCCTCGGTGCGACCAGGCGTAGTAGGGGATCAGCGTCAGACCGCCGCCGCGGAGCACGACCACGCCCCCAAGGAGCCCGCCGCTACGCTCCGGAGCGAGCCGAACATCGTCGGCGAGCGCGAGGTCGAGCGCGTGGCCGTCGTTGTCGGCAGCTTCCGCGCAGTAGACCAGCGGGCCACGTTCCACCGCCACGCGACCCGCGTCGGCCTCAACCGCGTCGTGCGCCAGCACCCGTCGTACGGGCATGGGCAACGTCAGCTCGACCACATCGCCTGCGCGCCATTCGCGGCGGATGTCGAGGAAGCCGTCCACCAGCGCCGCCTCGAACGGCTCACCGTTGACCAGGACACGCACGGCGTCCGCGGTGGGGTCGAGGTAGCGGTAGAGTTCGCTCGGTACCGGCCGGCCGCCAGCCCAGCCTGGCAGCCGCGCGCGCAATGCGAACTCGGTGGGCGCCGCCGGCGCCAGCTCCAGCCGCACATGGCCGTCCCACGGGTAGTCGGTGGCCTGGGCCAGCACGACCTCGGTGCCAGCGACCCGGACGCTCGCCTTGCCACCGACGTAGAGGCCGACATGAAGACGGTCGTCGCGCACCGCGTAGACCCAACCCGGCAGCGACGGCATGGCGCGAACGACGTTCGTCGGGCAGCACGATACTTGGAACCAGGGGCTCCGGCTTGCGCCCTCGCCCACGTTGAACGCGAAGCGCCCGTCGGAGGCGAGCGGGTTGACGTAGAAGAAGCGGTCGCCGCTGAGGGCCACACCTGCGAGGAAGCCGTTGTAGAGCGTGCGCTCCAAGACGTCGAGGTAGCGGGCATGGCCGTGCAGCAGGAACATCCGGTGATTCCACATGATGTTCGAGAAGGCCGCGCAGGTCTCGGCGTACGCCGTGTCGTTGGGGAGCTCGTAGTCCTCACCGAACGACTCCTGCTCGTGGCGGGAGCCGATCCCGCCCGTCAGGTAGAGCTTGCGTCCCACCACGTTGTCCCAGATGCGGTCGATCGCGGCGAGGAACCCGGGCGCCTCGGCCAGCGCCGCCACGTCCGCCATCGAGGAGTACATGTAGCCCGCACGCACCGCGTGCCCCACCGCCTCCGTCTGTTCGATGACGGGCCGGTGATCCTGTGAGTAGGGCCCGTACAGCTCGCGGCTTTCGGCCCGGCCCCGCGCCTCCAGGAAGCGCTGCGCGAGCTGCAGAAGGCGCTCGTCCCCGGTCGCTCGGTAGAGCTTCACCAGGCCGAGCTCGATCTCCTCGTGGCCGGGTGCAGCCAGACGCCCTTCGGGCCCGAACTCGGCCTCGACCAGAGTCGCGCTCTTGAGCGCGATGTCGAGCAGACTGCGCTTGCCGGTGGCTGCGAGATGCGCGGCCGCCGCTTCGTAAAGGTGCCCCAGGTTGTAGAGCTCGTGGCTCATGTAGAGGTGGCTCCAGCGCTCGAGGCCCTCCACGTCCGGCCTGAGCGTGCTCCCCGGTATCGTCCGCGAGGTGTAGAGGTAACCGTCCTTCTCCTGGGCCGCCCCGATGAGCTCGATCAGCCGGTCCAGCTCTGCCTCGAGTCCCGGATCTGCCTCCGTCTGCAGCGCGTAGGAGGCCCCCTCGATCACCTTGAACACATCGGAGTCGTTGAACTGGGTCCCGACGTGCACGCCCTCGGCCCGGCCGGCGGCACGGGCGAAGTTCTCCACGCGATCGGTCTCCTCGCAGCGCGCCAGGGTGTAGGGCACGGTCACCGACCGGTGCGTCTCCAGACGCGGGCGCCAGAAGGCATCCTGCACCTCCACGCTCGTGAACGGCACGGGCTGGAGCGGGTAGTCGCGGGTGCGTCCTTCTTCGGCTCGGGTGCTCACGGCGGTCTCCCTTCACAGGGAACTCGAGACGATGCGTCATCGCCGGCCGGCATGACCGGGACCTGCCCCTCTCCCTGGGGTCCGAGTAGGGTGTCCAGAAAGGCCCACCAACGACCTGCCGTGCGGCCGCACGGTTCCGATGCGAGCGTTCACATCGTACCACGTCGCGGTCACGCCGCTCAAGCCGAGCCAAGCCTACAAATCCCGACGGACAAGCAAGAAACCGCCCTGATTCGCTGGCAATGCCGTGGGCGCCCCGAGCGCCGGGCGAGGGGTGCCCGTAGCGGGCCGCGTCGGCTATTTCCCGAACACGTTGGGGAGGTCCTCGAACTCGATGAGCACCTCGCGAGGCTTGCTGCCCTGGTGCGGGCCCACCACCCCGAGCGCCTCCAGCGAGTCCATCAGCTTGCCGGCGCGGGCGTGCCCCACTTGCAAGCGGCGCTGCAGCCTGGACACGCTCGCCTGCCCCTCGTTGACCACCAGCTCGGCGGCGGTGCGCAGCTTGTCGTCGTTCCAGTCGATCAGCCGGCTGGCGTCGGACTCGAACGAGCTGGGCGGATCGAAGTCCGCACCGTACGCCTCCACGAAGTCGTCATCGAAGTACTGCCGCCGCATGAACGCCCCCAGCTTCGCCACCTCGCGCTCGCTCACGAACGGCCCCTGCAGCCTGACTGCCTTTACCAGCCCCGGCTGGTAGAACAGCATGTCCCCCAGCCCGATGAGTCGCTCCGCGCCCATGCTGTCCAGGATGGTGCGCGAGTCGTGAGAGCTCGACACCGCGAACGCCATGCGCGCCGGCACGTTCACCTTGATGAGGCTCGTCAGGATGTCCACGCTCGGACGCTGCGTGGCCAGGATCAGGTGCATCCCCGTGGCACGCGCCATCTGCGCCAGGCGCATGATCGCCGACTCCACCTCCTTCGGGCTGGTGATCATCAGGTCCGCCAGCTCGTCGATCACCAGCACGATGAACGGCAGCTCCGGCAGGTCCAAATTCCGCGCCTTCTCGTTGTACTGATCCAGGTTCTTCGCGCCCAGCTTCGACATCATCTTGTAACGCCGCTCCATGTGCGCCACCGCCCCCAGCAGCACCCCCGCCGCGTCCGTGGGGTTCGTCACCACCGGCCTCAGCAGGTGCGGCACGCCATCGAACGGCGTGAGCTCCACCATCTTCGGATCGATCATCAGCAGCCGCAGCTCGGTGGGCACGAAGCGGTACAGCAGGCTGCCGATCAGCGTGTTCACCGCCACCGACTTGCCCGACCCCGTCGAGCCCGCGATCAACAGATGCGGCATCTTCGCCAGATCCCCCACCACCATCTCCCCATCGATCGACTTGCCCAACACGATGGGAAGGCGCGCCTTGCTCCGCCGGAAGCTCCCCGACTCCGCCGCCTCGCGAAAGCGCACCAGCTCCCGCTTGGCGTTGGGCACCTCCAGACCGATCACGCTCTTGCCCGGGATCGGCGCCTCGATGCGCACGCTCCCCACCGCCATCGCCAACGCCAGGTCATCCGACAGGTTGGCGAACCGCGCGATCTTCTCCCCCGGCGCCGGCTCCACCTCGAAACGCGTCACCGTCGGGCCGCGCACCGCCGCCACCACCCGCCCCTCCAGCTTGAAGCTGGACAGCGTCTCATCGATCTTCCTCACCCGCTCGCGATGCTCCCGCGCCAACGCCCCCGGCTCCTCCACTGCCGCCTCCGGCTCATCCAACAACGCCACCGGCGGCACCTGCACGGGAATGCCCCCGAACTCGGGGACGGGCGCCGCGGCCGCGGCCTCGCCAGCGGCCTCCAGCGACACGGCGGCTGCCGCCCGGTCCGGGCGCCGCGCCTCGACGCCGTCATCGAGCAGCGCCGCCTCCAACTCCGGATCGACGGCCGGCGCGCGATCAACGTGTGCGGCGGTCTCGGGGAACCGCTCCTCGGTCGCCGACATCGGCTCCAGAAGCGTCTCCTCCATGGAGGCGTCGCTGTTGCCGGCAAGCGCCACGGCGGCGGGGGCGGCGGCCGCTGCTTCCCGCGCCGCGCTCGCCGCGCTCTCCGCCCGCGCGCGCACGGCACTCAGAGCCTCGCGCCAGCCTGCGAGCTTCGACAGCTCGGCGACGCCGTTGGCATCCAGCGCCGACGCCAGTGCATCGTCGAGCTCGATCACTTCTTCGACGTCCGCGTATGCCTGGCGCGTCGCCTGGAGATCGCTCGCGAGCGCGCGCCACGGCTCGAACGCCTCGGCCTCGCCCGACAAGCGTGCGGCGTCTGCCTCGATACGGACGTAGTCCGTCAGACGGCGGCCATGATCGGCCGACGCGCGCGCCAGCTCACGCGGGCTCATGCCCTTGAGGGCGCGCTGATCCAGGTCCCGCTCACGGGTGAGGCGACGGTGGCGCTCCAGCAAACCGGTGAGGTCCAGTGCCAGCGTCTTGCGCAGCCGATCCAGTGCGCGCGCGGCGTGCGCGCGCCCCGCCACCGGCTCGTCGAGCGCGGACTTGACGGCGCCCGCCCAGGCTCCGAAGGTCTCGGCGCGGCGCCAGGCGTTCAGCGCCTCCTGGGTGGACCCCACCTGCCCGTCGCCGACCACCGGGAGGCCCATCTGCGGCGCGCGCGCGCCCTCGGCCTTGAGCTGCTCGACCATCTCCACGGCGCGATCCCGCGCGAAGTCCTTCACGGCTCCCTGCCACGCCTTGAGATCGGCCCGCGCGTCGGCGAGCTGCTCCGGTCCCGGCCCGCCGGTGAGGCGCTTGAAAGACGTCCTGACCTCGCCCCGCCAGCGGTCGAGCTCGCCGCTGCCCGGGTAGAGGTTGCTGAGCGCCTGAAGATCGGCATCGAGCGCGACGAGCGCACGACGTGCCAGCGCCACGTCGGCGCGGAAGGCCGCACGCGCCTTGGCGCGCCGCCGTGCGGCGACCAGCGCCTTGACGCCGCCACGGACCGCCCCCACCAGCGACACCAGCAGGCCGCGGATCAGCCGCGTCGGCGGCCAGCCGAGCAACAGGTCCAACCCCACCGTCGCCACCAGCAGGGCTGGAACCACGGCCAGAGCGCCCCAGGCGCCCCCGAGCGCGGCGCGCAGGGCGCGGCCGAAGCTGCCGGTGTGCCCGGGCGCGACCATCGCCACGGCACCCCACACGCCGGCCGCGAGGAGCAGATAACCGAACAACAGGCGAGGCCACCAGCGCGGGCTCCGCCTCAGCAGGAACAGGCCGCCCAGCGCTACCAGAGGCAGCGGCAGCGCGTAGGCGCCACTGCCCAGCCGTCCCTGCACCGCGCCGCGCACGGCGCGGCCGAGCTGGCCGGTGGGAAGGGACGGCAACACCACGCCGAGCAGGAACACGCCACCGGCGAGGAGCACCAGGCCGATGGCCTCCAGGTCCAGCTGGGCGCGTCTCCTCGTGCGCTTGGGCTTCCGTCTTCCCGCCACGTGAGGTAGTTTATCGCGAGCCCCCGCCGCCACACGCGAAAATCGGGACATCGCGGTGAGGTGAGGTGGTGCGTCCTGCACGTCGTTCACCGCGACGGACCGGGCGCACTCCCGGACGAGGCCACCATGTCAGGTCAAGCACCTACCGCCGAACCGCCGGGACGTCGACCCGAACAGGATCGACCTCGTTGGCTCGGTCGCTGGCGGCACGTGCGCCGGCGGCCGGCGGTGTGGAGCGCGCTGGGCGCGGCACTGTTCGTGGTCGGGGCCCTCCTTCACTGGCCCGCCCTGTGGCTGGGGATCTTGTTGGCCGTGCCGGTGATGGTCACCAGCATCGGCCTGGGCTGGCGCGTCGCCTGGCCGCTGGTGCCCGCGGGCGTTGCCCTCGCCTGGCTGGCGGGGCGTGGGAGCGCGACGCACACCGGCGTTCTGCCGCTCACGGGACTGGGGGCAGCGCTGGCGCTCGCAACCGCCGCCGGCAACGACCTGTTCTCGCTGTGGCGCGCGACCGCAAGGAGCGCCCGCGCCAACGAGCGCCGTGCGCGGCTGCTCGGCGAGGCGGCGTTGGCCATGCACCAGGCTCACGACGCGGCCGCGCTGTACCGCGCCATGCCCCGGCTGCTGGCCGACATCCTCGACTACGCCCACGCCGAGGTGTTCGTGCCCGTCGGCGACGCGCTGAGGCTTCAGGCCGCGCATGGCGGCGACCTTCCCGTCGACCTGAACATCCCGCTCGCTTCGGTGATGGGACGCGCCCTGCGAAGCGGCGAGGCGCAGTACGTTCCTGACGTGAGCGCCGACTCGGCGTACGTCGGCGACCCGCGCCTCCCGACCAGCAAGAGCGAGCTTGCCCTGCCGTTGCTCGTGGCGGGTCAGGCGCACGCGGTCCTGAACGTGGAGCACACATCCCCTCGCGCCTTCGACGCCGCCGATCGACGCACCCTCGAGGCGTTCGCACGCATCGCCGGAGAGGCGCTGGCGCGTTCGGAGGCGCTGGCGTCCCTCGAGCGCCAGCGTGAGGAGCAGGCGCTCGTGGCCCGGCTCGAACAGCGCCTGCTGCTGGCCGAAGGTGCGCGCGAGGCGACGGCGGCCGCCCTGTCGGAGACGGTGCCCGCTCTGGGGCTCGACGCCGGTGCCGTGGCCGTGCTGCGGAGCGGCGCGCTGCACGCGCTGGCGGTGCAGGGACCGGCGCCCGAGGCGCTGGGTCGCGCACTCAACGATGGGCTGCCGCTGGAAGGGCGCCTGCGCGAGGCGTGGGAGTCGCGCCGGGCGGCCCTCATCGACGACGTGCTGGCGGCCGACCAGGCCGGCGATCTGAGCTTCGTGGCGGGTGCGCGGGCCGTGGCGATCGTGCCGATCACCAACGCTCAGCGGGAGCTGCGGGCGCTGCTGCTGCTGTGCGACCAGCGTGGGCCCCGCCTCTGGAGCGAACGCGATGCGCGCGTGCTCGACATCATCGCCACCTCGCTCGGCGTGGTGCTGGACCGGGCGACGCTGAACCGGCAGTTGGTGGCGCTGCTCGACGTCGTCGGGGGGCTGGCGCGCGCCGAGGAACCCGGCGAGCTCTACCGCCGTGCGGCGGCATCGGCAGTGCGCCTCATCCCCGGCGCCGAGGCCGCCACCATCCTGGTGCGCGGCGACGACGGCTTCCGCTTCGAGGCGGCGGTGGGCTACGAGCTGGCGGCGTTGAGGGCCCTCGGCCCCTTCGACGACACCGACGAGCTGACCTGGTACCACGAGGGCGCCGACGGCTACCATCGCGGCATCCCGCGCGTCGCGCGCGGTGGCGACGTCCTGGCCCTGAGCGCGGCGGCGGGCGGCGAGCGCTCGACGTCGCACGCTCGTGCAGCCCGCGTATCCGAGATCGTCGCCAACGTGTGCGTCCCCATCACCGACGGCGGCGAGGTGGTCGCGGTGCTCAACGTCGACAGCTTCTCCCACGTGGGCGCGTTCGGCATCTCGGAGCAGCGGCTCACGGAGGCGTTCGCGCAGCAGGTGGCCGTCATCAAACGGCAGGCGGAGGCGCTCGGTCAACTTCGCCGCTCGGTGATCACCGACCCGCTCACCGGCCTCGGCAACCGCGCAGGCTTCCAGCGGCGACTGGAACTGGAGCTGGAGCGTGCCCGTCGCTATGCTCACCCATTGAACGTGGTCATGCTCGACCTCGACAACTTCAAAGAGGTCAACGACCGTCTCGGACACCCGGCCGGCGACGGGGTGCTGGCGCAGGTGGCGCGTGCGCTCGGCCGCGCTCAACGCAGCGGCGATGCCGCGTTCCGCTGGGGTGGCGACGAGTTCGTGATGCTCCTACCGGAAGTGGACGCCGACGCGGCGCGAAGCGCAGCCGAGCGCTATCAGGAGGCCGTGGCGAGCGTCGAGGTCGAAGGCATCCGGCTCAAAGCCAGCGTGGGGCTGGCGCGCTTCCCGGAGGATGGCGATGACCACGACACGCTGATGAAGCGGGCGGACGACCGCATGTACCACCGCAAGCAGGCACAGCCACGCGAGGACGCGAGCGCCGGCTACGCCTCGTCCCCTTCTGCCGGCGGCTCGTCGTCCGACAGCGGCGGGGGCGGCACCGTGGCGTAGGCCGGGCGCGTCAGCAGATACTCCTCGAGCACCACCTTGACGAGCGCCACGACGGGCACGGCCAGCAGCGCGCCGACGAGGCCGAACAGGCCGAGGCCGGCCATGATGGCGAGCAGCACCGTCACCGGGTGGAGGTTGGTGGAGCGCGACAGGATCAGCGGCGACAGCACGTGCGCCTCGAGCTGGTTGGCGAGCAGGAACACCACGATGGCGAACACGGCGGTCCACGGACTCACCGTGAGACCGAGCAGCACCGCGGGGAGCACGCCGATGATCGGCCCCAGGTACGGCACCAGGTTGAAGATGGCCGCCAGGAAGCTGATGGCGGTCGCGAGCGGCACGCCGATGATGGAAAGGCCGACCCAGATGAGGATGCCGAGGGTGACGGTGATCACCAGCTGGCCGCGAAGGTAACCTCCCACGGCGCGATCGGCCTTGTCGCTCAGGTCCTCGTACAGCGGACGCCAGCGTACCGGCACGAAGCGACGGAAGTTCGCCGTGAAGCGCGGGTAGTCGTACAGGAAGTAGGCGCTGGCGATGAAGATCAGCACCACCTGGAAGGTCGTGGAGATGACGGCGGTGGCACCGCTCAAGAGCAGGCTCGGTCCCCCCGCGATGAGGTGCTGCAGCAGCTTGTTGAGACTCTGGACGAGCTGCGTGGTGAAGTTCACCAGCTCCTGCCGGATCTGCTGGCTGAGCTGCGTCTGGTTCGCCGGGACCGCCAACCGGCTGGAGATGGCGTCGGGCAGGTTGGTGAGCACGCCCGTCAACCAGGCGCTCACGTGCCCCGACAGCGAGCCGAGGTTGTCGATGGCCTTGGGGATGAGGTTGACGAAGCGACCCATCTCCGACACCACCTGGCTCACCAGCACCGAGCCCAGCACGAGCACGTTCAGGAGCAAGAAGTACACGATCACCACGGCCACGGCGCGCCGGATACGGAGGCGCTCGAGGGCCTCCACCACGGGGTTGAGGATGTAGGCGATGACGAAGCCGACCACGCCCACCTGGAGGGCGAAGGCATAGCCGCGGCGCAACCGCCAGAGCACGTACACGGCGAAGGCGGCCAGGGCCACGTAGCTGACCGCTCGCACCCACGCGTTGCGCCACACCATGCCGATGGCGGTGGCGGGCTGTTCCGCCGCCTCCCGGGGATCCGGCTCGCTCTGCACGACGCTACGGACCCGTGAACAACGAGGCGGCCTTCATGCGCACCTCGTCGGGGCTGAGGCCCTCGCCGAAGAACTTGTTGCCCTGCCAGATCTCGAAGTGCAGCCTCGGGTGGAGCGTGGTGTGCGCCACGCCGTCGCCCGTCCCCGAGTTGCCCACGTAGCCGATCACCTCGCCGCGATAGACCTCGATCCCCTTGCTGATGCCGTCACGGATGCCCGATAGGAAGGCGTAGCGCAGCACCCGGCCGTCGGGCAGCTGCTCCCAGATCTGACGGCCACGCAGGCGGTCGAGCTGACTGGCATCGGCGCCGCCGTTGCCGACCTGGGCGAGGAGCTGCTTCCACTCATCCGGTGTCATCTCCACGTAGTTCGTGTCGGCCCGGATGATCTGCCCTGCCGCCGAGGCGATCACCGGCTGCCCGTAAGACACCGGGATGCCCGCGTCATTGCCGACGAAATCGAAGCCCTGGCTCACGCCGTGCCGGTATGGACGGGCCGCCCCCGGCAGATCCGCCGTGTTCTTGGGAACCTGGGCGCCGGGCAACGGGAACCACAGTCCCGGCGGCGCGCTGGTGCCGCTGACGGCTGCCCGCGACGTGGTCGTGGCGCGGGGCGGCGACGCCTGGGCGGGGCTTGCCGCAAGCGGCGCGGCGGCCGGGGTGGTCGCCGCACCGGCGCGCAAGCGCCGGATCTCTCCCCGGCTGTGCGCCAGCAACAAGCTGACCACGACGGCGTAGACGATCACCGCCGCGAGCACGAACCAACCTGGCCGCACGCGCGAGGCCCGGCTCAAGGCTGACACCCTTCCGGGCGCCCCGGCGTCCGTGGGTGTGACCGGACGGCGGCCCGGCTGCCGGCACGGGCGGCGCGACGCTCAGCACTCACGAGCGGAGTCTACCACCGGGCTGTGGCAGCGGCCGAGCCGCTGGGGCGGCCATCCGCGCCCCTCTCACGGCAGGCGCAGCAGGTACGCGTGTGGGAAGTGGCCGCCGTGCGCCACCTTGAGCTCGCGCTCGAGGCGCCACCGCCGCTCCCGCTCCAACACCGCCCGGAACAGTCGCAGCTCGTGGGTGAGCAACACCAGCCGGGCTCCCGGAGCGGCCAAACGCGCCGCGGCCGCCAACACCGCGGGGTGCAGCTCCCGGTTTCGCTCGTGGCTACCGACGGCGTCGCCCCACGGCAAGTCGGCGGTGATCACGTCGAAGGCTCCGCCCTCCAGCGGCGCGGCGAGCGCGTCGGCGTGCAGCAGCCGACACGCCTCGAGCGCGCCGGCGGCCTCGAGGTTCGCACGCGCGCAGGCGAGCGCCTCGGCGTCCGCATCCAGGCCCACGAGCGCCCGAGCGGGACCGTCCAGGAAGCGCTCGACGAGCAGCGTCCCGGATCCGCACATCAGGTTGAGGTAGCGGTCACCGGCGGCCACGCCCGCCACACGGTTCATGGCAACGGCCAGGGTGGCATTGAGGCCGCCGGGCCGGTTGCAGACCCGCCACGTGCGCGCCGACAACGGGCGTGGCGTGAGCCGCAGCAGCACCTCCCAGCCGTTTCCCGTCCGGGCCTTGCGCACGCGCACCAGCAGCTCCCCCTCGACCGCATCGAAGGCCACACCGGTGGCCTCGGCCAGCGCCGCCGCGAGACGCTTGAACACCGGCGAGTCCGACCCCGCCGCCGCCAAACGGAAGCCGCGAAAGGTGCCGCCGGACGCGATCACCTCGCGCATCGCCCCCGCCAGCGCTCGGAACTGGGCATCGCCGAGGAGCGCGCGGGGCCGGGGCACCTCGAAGGCCAGCCTGCGGTAGACGGCCGTCGCCAGGCGCAGGCCGGCCAGCATGCCGGGGCCGGCGGGGGCCTGAACGAGCAGGCCGTCCGGCCGCTCGGCCAGCACCCGTACGCCGCTGCCGGCGAGCTCGGCAGCGGCCAACGGCGCCAGGCCTTCGAGCACCTCGACCTCGAACTCGGGCACGCCGGCCACGCCGCACTCTACCGTCGCCCGGGAACGAGGGCGCATCCGCAGACGCTCCGGCGCCGTTGCGGGTGCGGTCGCCACCGGCGGGTGCCGTGTCGCCGCGCCCCGGGATACCTCCAGGCCGGCTCCTGGGCGCCCTATACTGATGCCAGCGACCGACGTTCGCTCACGCCTTCACCTGCGGCAGGCAACGTGCGTGGGAGGCTGCCGGGTCGAGCGACCGGCGTGCTGCGGTGGGTAGGGGTACCAGAGGTGCTTGAGAGGGGCGCGCCCGACAGGCTGAGCCCAGAGGAGTCGCGAGGGTGAGCGTGCGCCGGTCACCCGGGGGGCTCATTGCGCCGTCGCGGCGGTGGCGCGAGTGGCTGACCGGCTACGCGTTCATCCTCCCCGCAGTCGTCGTCATCGCCATCTTCGGGCTGTTTCCGATCCTGTACGCCGTCTACATGAGCCTGTACAGCTGGCGGGTTCGCAAGGGCGCGTTCATCGGCCTGGAGAACTACCTCCGCACCGTCGGTGACGTGCGCGGAGCGCTGGCCTTCTTCGCCGGCCTGCTCCTGGTGCTCGTCGCACATTGGCTGTGGACCGATGCGTTCCGGGGCGGTCGCGCCGAGCTGCGGCGCGCGTTGCAGGCGGCGGGCGCGCTGGTACTGCTCGCCGCGGGCGTCGCCGTCGCCCTCGGCTGGCGCCTGATGACGGCGAGCGGCGACCGCGTCTTCCTGCAAGGGCTGGTGCGCACCGTGTACTACGGCTTCGGCAGCGTGCCGATCCAGATCGCCCTGGCGCTGGTGCTGGCGAGCCTGCTGTTCCAGAAGATCCGCGGACGCGAGCTGTTCCGCATGCTGTTCTTCCTTCCCTACGTGACCCCCGCCGTGGCAGGCGCCGCCGTGTTCCGAACCATCTTCAGCCCGCGCCCGGACTTCCTCGCCAACACCCTCCTGTCGCTGCTGCATATCCCGCCCCAGCGCTGGCTGTTCGAGACCAAGCCGCTGACGCAGGTGCTGTTCGGAGGCGTACTGGCGCGCCTCGGCGTGACCCATGTCAGCGGCTTCTGGGCCGGGCCGAGCCTGGCGCTCGTCACCATCATCCTCTTCGGCATCTGGACCTACACCGGCTACAACGCCGTGATCTTCCTGGCGGGCCTGGGCAACATCCCGCAGGAGCTGTACGAAGCCGCCGCCATCGACGGCGCGGGCAGCGTGCAGCAGTTCCGCTTCATCACCGTGCCCCTGCTCTCGCCGGTCACCTTCTACCTGACCGTCCTGGGCTTCATCGGCACCTTCCAGGCCTTCACGCAGATCTACGTGATGCGCCAGATTGCCGTGCGTGACGCCGTGGACACCGCCAGCGTGGTGATCTTCGACACCTTCTACAAGCGCAACAACTGGAGCCTGGCGGCGGCACAGTCCGTGGTGCTGTTCGTCATCATCCTGATCCTCACGCTCTATCAGAACCGCTTCTTCGGACGGAGTGCCTTCGGTGGCTAGCGCGCCCGAGGGCGCCGCGCGCGCCGCGCGCGGCCGGGAGCTGGCGCCGGAGGCGGGACGCCGCGCGCGGGCCGAGCCGTTCGAGTTCAAGCTCGCGCAGCTGCCCGTGTACTTCCTGCTGCTCGTGGGCGCGGTGGTGGCGCTGACGCCGTTCTTCTACATGATGTCGACCTCGCTCATGACGCTCGGCGAGACCATCAACCGCAGGCTCCTGCCGGCCACGCCGCAGTGGGTCAACTACCGGCAGGCCTGGACGCAGGCAGACTTCGCGCTCTACTTCCGCAACAGCGTGGTCATCACCGCCATCGTCGTGCTGGGCGTGCTGGTGACCTGCACCCTGGCGGGGTATGCCTTCGCCAGGATCGACTTCCCCGGCCGCGGGGCCATCTTCATGGTGCTGCTGGCCACCCTCATGATCCCGGGCACCGTCACGTTCATCCCCAACTTCCTGATGGTCCGCGGCGACGTCATCCCGTGGGGCTCGTGGATCAACAAGCTCCCTGCACTCACCGTGCCGTTCCTGTCGACGGCGTTCATCATCTTCCTGTTCCGGCAGTTCTTCATGGGCATCCCTGACGAGCTATGGGATGCCGCGCGCATCGACGGCGCAGGGCACCTGCGCTTCCTCACCGCGGTGGTGGTGCCGATGAGCCGGCCGGTGATGCTCACCGCCGCGCTGCTCACCTTCGTGCACAGCTGGAACGAGTTCCTGTGGCCGCTGCTGGTCACCACCACCCCGACCTGGCGACCCTTGGGCGTCGGGCTGTACACCTTCATCACCGAGGCGGGACCGCAGACGCAGTACCTGATGGCCGGCGCGGTCATCACCATCCTGCCGATCCTCGTCGTCTACTTCTTCACGCAGAAGCAGTTCACCGAGGGCATCGCGACCTCGGGCCTGAAAGGCTGACGGCGCCCGCCCAAGGCGCCCAGCACCAGGGAGGGAAGGGAGCAGGTATGAAGCGAACCATCGGAATCCTGATCGTGGCGGTCACGCTGTCGGCCGGCGTCGGGGCCGCGCTGGCGCAGGGCGGCTACGAGAACGTGGACCCCAGCGGCCAGACGGTGGTGTTCTGGCACGTCTACTCGCAGCCGAACCAGGCGGCCATCGATGCCATCGCCACGGCATTCAACGCCTCGAACCCCTACCACATCACCGTCAAGCCGGAGTACCAGGGCAACTACTCGGACCTCTTCCGCAAGATGCTGGCGGTGTTGGGCACCTCGGACGCTCCCAATGTGGTCGTCGCCTACCAGAACCAGGCGGCCACCTATGCGCTCGGCGGCGGCGTCATCGACATGCGCCCACTGGTCGACTCGCCCAAGTGGGGGCTGTCGGAGGCGGACAAGGCCGACTTCTTCCCGGGGTTCTACCAGTCCGACGTGTTCGCGAGCTTCGGCGGCGCGCGCTACGGCTTCCCGCCGAGCCGGTCGGCGGAGGTGATGTACTACAACGGTGACTGGCTGGCCGAGCTCAAGGCCGCCGGCAAGATCGACTTCGACGGTCCGCCGACCACGCCGGCGCAGTTCCGGCAGGCTGCCTGCGCCGCGACCAAGTCCCCGTTCGGCAAGGCCACCTCGAAGGGCTCCGTGGGTTACGAGCTGTCGGTGGATGCCAGCCGCTTCGCGAGCTGGACCTTCGCGTTCGGTGGCCAGATCTTCGACGACAGCACCGATCGCTTCACCTACGACTCGCCGGCGGCGGTGAACGCCATGACGTTCCTGCAGGGCCTGTTCAGAGACGGCTGCGCCAGCGTGGTGACCGAGAACTACGGCGATCAGACCGACTTCGCGGCGGGCCGCACCCTCTTCACGGTCGGCTCCTCGGTGGGGATCCCCTACTACAAGAGCGCCGTGGACGCGGGCGCCAGGTTCGCCTGGAGCGCGACGGCACTGCCGCACACCACGCCGAACCCCGTGATCAACGTCTACGGCGCCAGCGTGAGCCTGCCCACCGGCCACACCAAGGCGGCCGACCTCGCCGCCTGGCTGTTCGTGAAGTACTACACCGAGCCCGCGGTGCAGGCGAAGTGGGCGGAGGCGACCAACTACTTCCCCGTCCGCAAGAGCGTCGCCAGCGAGATGAGCGACTACTTCGCCACGCACCCCACCTACAAGGCCACCTTCGACCTGCTCGGCTACGGTACCGCCGAGCCGCCGGTCCCCGGCTACGACTACGTCCGCGACGAGATCGCCAGTGACATGTCGGCGATCATGGACGGCGCCTCCGTCACGGACACGCTGAAGTCCGCCAACGCCGCGGCCAACCAGATCCTCGCCGACCAGCTCAAGAGTCTGCCGCACAACTGACGGTTGCACGGGGCGGCGGCGGGAGGCGCGACGCCGCCCCCGCCGCCTTCGTTGCGCCGCACGTCGCGTGCGCCGGACCCCGGCGACGCGGTGTCGACTAGGCTGCGGGCGTGGTCCGCGCGCTCTACCTGCACGTTCCCTTCTGCCCGCACGTATGCCCCTACTGCGACTTCCACAAGATGCGCAGGAACGAGGCTCTGGTGGAGCGCTACCTGGCGCGCCTGGAGCAGGAGGCGGAGGTCGCGGCGCTTCGCTACCCGGGGCCGCTCGACACCATCTACCTCGGCGGCGGCACGCCCTCGCACCTGAGCGACCCCGAGCTGACACGCGTCGTGCGCATGCTGGACCGCCACTGGGGGTTCCCGGCCCGGCTCGAGACGACCCTCGAGGCCGACCCGTTGACCTTCGAGCCGGACCGCCTGCGTCGCTTCGCCGAGCTCGGCTTCAGCCGTCTGTCCATCGGCCTGCAGTCCACCCAGGACCAGGCCCTGCGCTTCCTGGACCGCCGGCACGACGGCCGCCAGGGCCTGCAGGCGTTGACCTGGGCGCTTGACAGCGGCCTCGCGGTCAATGCCGATCTCATGACGGCCGTGCCCGGCCAGGACCCGCTCGCCGACCTCCACGCGGTGGCCGCCAGCGGCATTGCGCACGTGAGCGTCTACACGCTGACGGTCGAGCCGGGCACGCCCTTCGCGCGTCGGGGCATCCGGGTGGACCCCGAGCGCGAGGCCGACGATTTCGAGGCCGCCGCGCGTGTGCTCGCCAGCTACGGTCTCGAGCGCTACGAGGTGTCCAACTACGCCCGGCCGGGGGCCGAGTCACACCACAACCTCGCCGTCTGGCGCGGCCGCAGCTACCTCGGCCTGGGGCCGTCAGCGTCGGCCTACCTGCCCGATGGCGGGCCCTTCGGCACGCGCTTGACCAATCCACCCATGCGCGCTTGGCTGGCCGGCGCACCCCCGGAGCGCGACGTCCTCGCGCCGGGCGACGTTCTGCTGGAGAGGTTGCTGACGGGCCTGCGCACCCGTGAGGGAGCGGACCTCGCGGCCGCCGAGACCGAGTCCGGCCTGCGGCTCGAGCGCGTGGCACCGCGCTGGCTGGCGGACGCCACCCGCCATGGTCTGCTGGTCCGAGACGGCCCGCGCTTGCGCGCCACCGAGGCCGGCATCGCCCGGCTCGACGCGCTGCTGCGCAGCTACGTTCGCAGCGCTGCGCCGCCCGGCTAGCCGGCCGCCCCGGCGCGTTGCGCCTGCGCCAGCAAACGCACCAGCACCGCACCCCCCGCCAGCGTCAATGCGCCGGGCTGCTTGAGCTCGACCAGCGCCTCGTCGAAGCGCTCGAGAAGGTGCGGGTAGCGCTTCAGGAAGGCCTCGGCAGAGAGGCTGTGGTCGGCCGCACGCGCCTCGATGTAGGCGTTCGCCAGCAGCCGCTGGGCCTCACGAAGGTCCATCACCAGCCCCACTGCGGCGATCGTGTCCCAACTGCCCTGCGCGGGCAGAGCGGCCAGACCGTCGCGCACCCACCCCAACGACAGGCGCTCACCGAGCGCATAGAAGCGCTTGGCGGCCTCCTCCATGGCCACTCCCGTCTTGCGCGCGACCTCGATGATGCCGACGCTCGTCGGCAGGTAGTCGAGGCTGGCGATCTCGGAAGCCAGGTCGGGCTCGAAGCCGAGGCCGGCAAGCTGCTTGGTGCGCCGCTTGAAGCGCTTGCGCTCGGCGGCGGAAAGCATGCCTTCGATGCCGCTGCGCAGGTCCTGGAGCGGCCCGCGGTAGGTCTCGATGAAGTCGGCGACATCACGCCGGGTGAGGTCGTTGAACAGCATCCAGCTGACCACGCCCTCGACGGCCCGCACCAGCTGGTGCAGCGCTCCGTAGTGCGCCTCGGCCGGCAACATGGGGCGGTGCCGCTCCAGGCTCCCGGCCACGCCGCCGGCGTCGAGGACCTCGAGGGCCATCAGCGCCGCCTTCACCACGTCCACCGCGCCGGCGCCGCTGTCGCGTACCGCCCGGTGGACGAAGCTGGGACCGAGCAAATCGACCACGGTGTTGGTGATCTGCGTCGCAGCGATCTCACGGCGCAGGGTGTGGCCTTCGATGGCCGCCGCGAAGCGCATCTGCAGCGCTGCCGGGAAGTAGCTCGAGAGATAGTGCCTGAAGCGCGGCTCGTCGGGCAGGTCGGTGTCCAGCAGCAGCCTGTAGAGCTCCATCTTGACGTACGCCATGGTGACGGCCAGCTCGGGGCGGGTGAGCCCCTCGCCGGCGCGCTGGCGCTCCTCGAGCTGGCGCCGGGTCGGCAGGAACTCCACGTGCAGGTTCAGGCCCCCGTGCTCGGCCAGGTCCACCAGCAACGACTCGAACAGCGGCAGGTCGTCGACGCTCCGGCGCTCGGCCAGGCTCAACGCCAACGACTGCTGGTCGTTGTCGCGCAGCACCAGCGCTGCGACCTCCCCCTCCATCTCCCGAAGCAGCACGTTACGTTGCTCGAAGGTGAGCTCCCCCGCCGCCACCAGTGGCTGCAGCAAGATCTTGATGTTGACCTCGTGGTCGGAGGTATCCACGCCCGCCGAGTTGTCGATGGCGTCCGTGTTGATCCGCCCTCCGCCACGCGCGTACTCGATGCGCGCCAACTGGGTGAGGCCCAGGTTGCCGCCCTCCCCCACGACCCGGCAGCGCAGCTCGGGGGCGGTGATGCGCACCGCATCGTTGGCGGCGTCCCCCACATCGGCGTCGCGCTCGCTGCTGGCGCGCACGTAGGTGCCGATGCCGCCGTTCCACAGCAGGTCGGCAGGCATCTTCAAGATGGCACGAACCAGGTCCTGGCCGCTCAGGGCCTCGGCCTCGACACCCAGCATGGTCCGGACCTGCGGGCTCAGCGCGATGCTCTTCGCTCCGCGCTCGAACACCCCACCGCCGGCGCTGATGACCGCGGCTCGGTAGTCGCTCCAGGAGGAGCGCGGCAATTCGAACAGGCGCTTGCGTTCGGCGAAGCTGGCCTTCGCGTCGGGATCGGGATCGAGGAAGATGTGCTGGTGATTGAAGGCCGCCTTGAGCAGTAGCCGATCGGTGTGGAGCATGCCGTTGCCGAACACGTCGCCCGACATGTCGCCGATGCCGACGGCCGTGAAGGGGTCGGCGAACACGTCGACAGCCAGCTCGTGGAAGTGGCGCGCGACGCACTCCCAGGCGCCGCGCGCGGTGATGCCCATGACCTTGTGGTCATAGCCCTGCGAGCCTCCTGACGCGAACGCGTCGCCCAGCCAGTAGTCGTACTCGGCAGCGGTCTGATTGGCGAGGTCGGAGAAGGTGGCGGTGCCCTTGTCGGCCGCCACCACCAGGTAGGGGTCCTCGTCGTCGTAGATGACCAGCTGTTCGGGGTGCACGACGCGTCCCTCGACGCGGTTGTCGGTGAGGTCCAGGAGTCCGCGCATGAACACCTGGTACTGCTCGCGCACGTAGTCCAGGAGCGCCTCGCGGCCCTCGGGCGCCCGCTTCAGCACGAACCCGCCCTTGGAGCCGACCGGTACGATGACCGCGTTCTTGGTCATCTGCGTCTTCATCAGGCCGAGCACCTCGGTCCGGAAGTCGTCGGGTCGGTCCGACCAGCGGATCCCGCCGCGGGCCACGTAGCCGCCCCGCAAGTGCACGCCCTCAACGCCCATGCCGGCGACGGCGATCTCGAACAGCGGCCGCGGGTCGGGCATGCTCGCCACCTTGCCGGAGGCCAGCTTGAAGGCCATGTAGTCCTTGTCCAGGAAGTAGTTGGTGCGGACCGTGGACTCCATCAGGTCGAGCAGGCCGCGCAGGCTGCGATCCTCCGCGAGCGAGCGCACCTCGGCCAGCCCCGCGAGCACCCTCTCGCGCGCGGCATACATGCGCTGGACGCGATCGCTGCCGATGGCGGGATCGAACCTGGCGTCGAAGAACGCCACCAGGTCGGCGGCCACGTTGGGATGCGCGAGCAGCGAGTCGTTGATGAATCGCCGGCTGGTGGCGGCGTTGAGCTGCGAGAAGTGCATCTGGTAGGCGCGCAGCAGCGCGACCTGGCGGACCGTCAGTTCACCCTGGACGACCAGACGGTTGAGCCGGTCGTTCTCGGCGCGCCCCTTCAGCAACCTCTCGAGGGCGTCGACGAGGCGGTCGCGGTGGCGCCCGACGTCGAGCGGGCGCCCGCTGCTGTCGTCCACCCGGAACACCTCGATGCCGCGCTTGCCGTCGGCCAGCGTGAGCATGTAGGGGATCTGCTCCAGCACGCGGAAGCCGACGTTCTCGAGCACCGGCAGCACGTCGGAGAGCGCCATGCCGTGGCCCTGGTGGTAGATGCGCACCAGGCCGGCCGCGCCGTCGTCGTGCTCCTTTGCCGCATCGAGCACATCGGCGAGCACCGGCTCGTCGCCGAGCCGCTCGAGGTTGGCGATGTCCTCGACCGCCAGCGCCGCGCCCGTGTCCGCGGTGTAGCGCGGGTCGAAGGCGTCGCCGTAGCGCTCGGCCAGGATCCGCCCGTCGCGGCTGCCGTAGGCGGCCACGAGGCGTTCGCGCAGCTCGTCTCGCCAGCTGCGCGCCAGCTCCGCGACGGCGCGCTCGAGCTCCTTGACGTCGACGTTCGCCGGCCGCACCGACGTCGTGAAGAAGAAGTGGAACCGGACCTGGGCCTGGTCCTCGCCCATCGCCAACGTGTAATCCACGTGCTGGGCCGCGAGCCTGTCGGCGAGGTAGCCCTGCACGCTGCGCCGCACGCCGGCGTTGAAGCTCTCGCGCGGCATGATCACCATCACCCCGATGCCGCGGCCCAACGGGTCGGGCCGCAGCGTGAGCCGCACGCCGCGCTCCTGCTCGAGGCCGAGGATGGTGCGGATGTCGCGGTGAAGCTGCTCCGCGTCCGACCAGAACAGCTCCTCGCGCGGCATGGAGTTGAACACCGACACGATCCCCTTGTAATCGTGGCTGCCGGGCAGCGCGTCGTCGAGCTCGAGCACCTGCCGCAGCTTGCGCCTGAGGATGGGGGTGTCCTCGACGGGCACCGAGTGCGCCTTCGAGGTGAACAACCCCAGGAAGCGCTGCTCACCGGTGACCTGCCAGTCGCTGCTCAGTTTCTTGACGCCGATGTAGTCCATGCGCGCCGGCCGGTGCACGGTGGCCTCGGCGTTGGTCTTGGTGACCACGAACAGGCGGCCGCCGGTGACGCGCTCGCGCAGCCCGTCCGGCAGCGCTTCCAGCGCCACCGGCTGACTATAGGCGCTCTGCCACTCCTTGCGCAGGATGCCCAGGCCGCTCTCCGGCGTGACCCGCAATGAGGGCACGCCGTCCACGGCCTCGATGTCGTACTCGCGGTAGCCCAGGAACACGAAGTTCTCGTCGTCGAGCCATTCCATGAAGGCGGCGTACTCCTCGAGCTCCTCGCCCTGCCTCGCGTGCGGCCCCGTGGCGCTCGTCTCGCGCAGCTCGCGCAGGTAGTCGCGGGTGGCCAGCGCCCGCCGGCGCAGAGCCTGGTAGTCGCCGGTGGCGAGCAACACGTCATGGAGCACCCGCGTCACGGCGAGCTCGACGCGCTCGCGACGGGCCTCGTCCTCGATGCGCTCGACGAAGAACATCTCGAACGCCTCGCGGCCGCCGCGCGCGCCAACGCCCCCCGCCTTGCCGTCCACCGCCACCACCGCGCCGTCGGCGTCGCGCACCGGGCTGAAGGTGGGGTGCAGCACGTGGAAGATCTCGACGCCGTGACGACCGAGCTCGGCGCGCACGGAGTCGACGATGAACGGGCGGTCATCGAGCAGCAGCCGGATCACCGTGTAGGGAGCCTCCCAACCGTCCGCCTCCAGGCCCGGGCTGTACACCTGCACCCGCGGCCCGGTCTGCCGGCCGCCCGCCAGGAAGCGCAGGCCGTCGACCGCCATGGCGATCAGGCTGTCCGAGTCGAACTCCTCGAGGAAGA